>VAPH01081768.1_pt1 | contig 40833 bp, 26 predicted proteins | sample 3393861 | NCBI WGS metagenome assembly VAPH01 (sample SAMN08290439, study PRJNA428436) | hydrothermal vent metagenome | isolation source: Deep-sea hydrothermal vent chimney | place: Atlantic Ocean: South-mid Altantic Ridge | reverse complement strand
TTCTTCCCTTTCTTCCGCCAGTAGCGTCACTTTGTAACGTTTCATTGAAACCCCCTCGCCGTCTCGTCAAAAGATAGTGGGAGCTTAGCATATTATATGCGTCATATCATTCGTGACATGACACTAGTTATGCCTGACCAGGAAAAATGCAGGCGAAAATATCTGGGATACGTGCGCACCGAAGTTACAGTATAGTCCATGCGTAACAATGGGTTATAGTTTTTGCGCACACTAAGAAACTGGATAAGCTGCATTTTTCTGTCGTTATTTGTGTACCGCTCGATCTGGTAACTCATGAACCGTCACACCTTCCTTGCAGATTATTTTTGCAATCTCGCACAGATGATGGTGATGGGTTAGATAAATAACCTGTCCTTCCTTGGCCATGTCAGCCATCAGAGAAAATGTCTCTGCGGATCGATCATCATCGAACGTCTCAAGGATATCGTCAGCGAAGAACGGTAATGGCTCGCGATGTTTTATGAACTCTCTATATCCCGCAATTCGGAGCCCCAAATAAAGCTGAAACCGTGTGCCTCGCGACATTTCTGGCGCGATGATAGACGTGCCGTCACGGCGAAGGCCCACTAAGACTTCGCTGCCCTTGCCTGGCATGGCGGCAAGTCCAGAAAATGCACCTCGCGTGATCGAGCTGAAGGCTTCGCTTGCTCTCTCCATCATTGAGCTACGATGGGTATCAAGATAGCTCTTCAGCGCGCGATCCACAAGCATAACGCCGGCCGACAGTGATACAAACCTCTCAGCTTCAGACCGCATATCGAGAAGCAGAACTCGGACTTCTTCTTCAAGCCGTGCGACCGCCGAATCATCACCGATCGCTGCCAGTGCTGTCTCGGCCTTCTTCCAGTCATGGTAAAGCGATGACACATGCTCATTCACGTCGGCACTATCAGCGACAAGCGCATCGTGCTCGCTATGTATTGCCAAGAGTGCTTCCGGGTCAGATAATTTATCGGTAAGTAGGGGTTCGACCTTATCAAACTCGCTCATACCGAGCCGTGAGGTAAGTTGTCGCCGAAGTTTGTCGATCTGCTCTTGCAGCGAAACCTTTTTCTCGGCTCGCCGCATGCCTGCTATCAATGCTTCGAAATCTTCGCCTGTGAAAATCGTAGCCATCTCAGCGAATCGTGTTTCTATAAGTTCTCTAGCCACCTTTACATTGTCAAGTCGCCGTTCTGCCTCGGCAACTTCCATTGTCTTTTCTTTATGTCGACGTTCGTTTTCGAGTGCTTTAGAGTATCGATCTCGGAGCGAATCGGCAGTTCTGAGTGGGTTTTCAGAATCAAACGTTTCACCCGCATCGGCAGCCAGTTCCATCACATCCTTTTCGTAGGCATCGCGATTGGCTTGCATCGCTTCAATGCGGGTTGTTAATTCACGTGCTTTGTCCAGTTTGATCGCTAAAGAATCAAGTGTGTCGAGAATTTCCTGGGTCTCTGCAGGCGTTGCCTGATGATCGCCAGAACCGATCCAGCACGAGCCAAGCGTCTCCGTCCAGCTCGCCCGCCACGCGTCGAGTGCTTTCTGCGTTTTTGTTTGATGACGTTTACGATCTTTAAGTTCCAGGTTCGTTTCATTAACGGATCTTTCCGCGGCCAATTTTTCGGCCTCTTCCCGCTTCCAATCTGCAATTGCGCTTTCACATTGCTTAATGCATTTTCTCCAGTCGAGGTTGCCTGAATCAAGACTAGTCGCGGTCATTACCGCCGCAAGAGTTTCCTTGGCTTCATCGATCCTATTCTTAAGCTGTTCTTGTTGGCTCGCTGTATCCTCGAGTTCGTGATATTTCACTATGGCGTTCTCTCGATGATTCAGCCAGGATTCGATAAACGCGGTGGTGGTTTCTTTCGGAAGCGTGAGTGTAGCGGCCACTTCAGCCACCCTGTTCGAAAAGTCTGCTTGTTTAGTCTCGAGTGCCTGGTGCTTTTCAGCGTTTCTAGTTATCTTTGCCTCGCAGCGCGCCAAATCGTTTCTTAGCTTGCGAACAGCAGCGATTTCTGTGGTCTGAAGGAAGCGCGACTGCGTGACTCGATCGTCTTCGCTGATGGCTGCTTCAAATGTGTCGGCCGTGGATTGCAAATCGGTCGTAGTGGTGACTTGGCCGTCCCGAAATATATCTCGGTGGTTTTGCCATGCTAAATCTCGAACAGACCGCACCTTGATAGCTTGCGCATCTTCGATGACGCTGGCTGTTAAAACCTCTGTTTCGATCTCCGCAATCAGTCGAGATTGCTCGTCTTTCAGACGGTCAATCTCACGCGACAGCTCGAGCGACGATTCTTTAGCTTCGTCCTCCTCTCGCTTGAGAGTGTCAATGGTGGACTGGATTGGTAAAGGTAACGTCAGCAGATTGCTGGCCTCATCCTTCCAGGGCGCGAGCGTTGCCAACGCGATACGAAGCTCCTCTCGCAGCACGTCGCACCGCTTGCCCAGCAGCGTGCATTCGCGGTCATCGCCATCGTCTCTGACCGTTGCGAGAGTCTCCTCGATGGCTGTCAGATCCACGTTGTCGGTGAACGTTGCGAGTGCCGACTTCGCTTGTTCTGCCTTGTATTGGGTTCGTTCGACTTCCTCGCTTGCTGTCGTGGTGTTTGCTTTGAGACCTGAGAGTTGTTCGATGAGTTCTTTGATCCGACCCACGGTTGCGGCTGGGATCAGCAAACTCTCGGGATCTTCAGCTTCTTGCGCACCAAGCCTTCGTAACACGCCACGCATGTCGTCGTTCAGAGTCGACAATTCGCTCTGTCTGCTTGAAATGTCTTTTGACGTACGAAACTTCGCTTCATTGTCGTCCTTCACTAATCGTTCGATTCGAGCGCCGAGAGCCAAGATACTGCTATCAATCTCAATGGCATCTAGCGCACTTGTTCCTTGCTTGACGGCGCGAGATACTTCCTCAAACCTGGTTTTTTCCGTCGCCGACTTTGTGGCAAGAAGCTCTGCTTCCTCTAACCAATTATCAGGTAGGTCTGGCGCGTCTTTCACAGTTGCAAAGTCGTCTGATAACGCCTGGTAGTCACGCCATAGGTCCACACAATCGAGAAATACTTTGAGTTGCACCGCATGTGCATTCTTTTCGTCGCGCTCCGATTTGGCGCTCTCGTGCCTCTCGCGCTGCGATCTTTCGTCCTTAACGAGCGCGTCATACTGACTTGCAGGAACATCTTGCTCACGAATCAGAGATCGTAGATCCGCCAGTTTTTTCTTCATTTCAGCCAAGCGATGAGAGCGTCCAGGTTTTTTGTAAAACGTCGCCGCGTCGGCACGTATTTCATCCAGACGATTGCTCAAACTGGAAAGTCCGGATGCAGCAGCAAACAAGAGTTCGCCGAGATCGCCCTCGCTGCGCAAAATACTCTCCCCGCCTTCCTCGAGTGTATCTTCGTCCAGCGAAAACATGTTCGCATAGCTCGCACGATTGATATCGCCTAGTACGCCTTTTAGTACATCCTCTGAGGCAGGTTGCTGGCCGCTGGTCAACAGACTCGACTTGTTGCGTTTCACGCGTATAAGCTGATGTGTTTCATCGCCTGCGGTCAACGTTGCAGCCAGTAGCAATGCTTCATTCGCGTGTACGAAGTTGTACGGAGTCTGTCGCGGGAACCCATACAAGAAGTCGATCACGGCGTCACGGAGCGTCGATTTACCCGCCTCATTGGGTCCATACACGATGTGAAAGTCACCGGCCTTGTTGGCCGAACCGAAATCGATAATGTGATCGGTGAAGGCGCCGTAACGCGTTAGTTCGAGTTTCTCTATGCGCATCAGGTATCCGATTCGGCAACTTCCAGTCGAGCCAGCACTTCAGCTGCGCCTTCGCTCATGAAGTGTTCAATGATTTTACGCGTCCGTTCCTCATCTTCGCCGAAGACATCGCGTAATTCGGGCGGAAGATCTTTCTGCAAATTGGTCATAAGCGACATCGCGTCCGCGACAGACAGTGACTGATCGGCGCCGTCATGGGTCAGGATCTGGCGTAATTCGGAAACAGGATCAGCTAACGAAGCATTTACAGGTGTTAGCGGTGGCTCGACGTTGATCAGGACATCTTCAATGAAAATTGAACCGGACCTTAGTGCCGCCATTCGTACTTCTTCTATCAATACGTCCCGATCCCGTCTCATGCGGGCAGATAGGGATGAGCAGCCGCGCAGTTGGATACGTGCGATCAGGTGATTAGCTTTCAAACTTTCTACTGCTTTATTTAAGGCAAGTTCAAGTGCGCCCGCAATTTCACTCCAGTCATCAACACCAGTGAGATCAAGCGGAACACGCTCGAATTGCGCAATACTGGTATGTCGTTCCTCAATCAGTATTTCCCGGTTGTCCCTAATCTCAACATAAGTGACGGATTTCGGGCCGGCTTCATTAATGTGGCGCCCTTGCAGAATGCCTGGCATAACAATGGCATTTGGTGCCTCAGTATGAACCTCACGCTGGTGAATGTGGCCAAGCGCCCAATAGTCATAGCCCTGGTCTTTAAGTTGTTGAACGCTGCAGGGCGAATAAACATCGTGCTTGGTAGATCCGGCCAGGCTCGTGTGTAAAAGGCCGATGTTGATTGCGCCGTTAACCGCAGGTTTGTATTTCGCCAGCAGGCTTTCTGGGACGTGTGGTTTTGCGAAGCTGATTCCATGGATTACGACACCGGATTCGTCGATGGTCACGGACTCGCCCCGTCCTGAGAAGACGTGCACCCCGTCCGGTAGTGTCAAGTGTTTGGTTATTCGGGACTCCGCGTCGTGGTTACCTCTTATAATAAACACACGTACGCCTGCGGCCGCCACTCGATGCATTTCCCCGGTGAAAAAAGCGGCTGTCTTCATGCTCTTCAGTTCACCGTCATAGAGATCGCCGGCGATCATCAATGCATCTACCCGTTCATCTATGCACAGATCAATCGTATTGGAGAAGGCCTGACGCGTCGCGTTCGCCACCACATCGGCCGCCTCGGCATCTTTCAAAGCCAATGTCTCGAGAGGCGAGTCGAGGTGAACGTCAGCAGTATGTATAAATCGAAAGGTCATCGACTGTATTTTCTCTGGGTTTGTTGAATTGCACCCCAGATTCTCCATAACGATCAATCAGGATTAGAAAAGAGCAGAATATACCCATAAAATTTAAAGTCAATAAATTAGCCGGCAAGTTTGCCGGCTAATTTATTGACTTAGTGATCTTTAGCTTTATAGTATGGGATTATGCAAAACTTTCAGCATATCGACACGCCCGAAACCGAGTTCGAAGTAGCCGGCTTCCGTTTCGGCGACAAGGGCACCCACACCAGCCGAACCATGATGTTGGTCGAGCTGACGGACCTGCTCGCTGTCCTGCCTGCCACCGCAACACGAGAGGACTATGCTGAGGCAATTATTGAAGACAATGTCCTTGGCAAGCAGACAGCCTCGACACGTCGTTTAACAAATCAAAGACTTGGAGAGCTTCACGGGCTGTCGCAAAGCATCCCCATCTTTCGGATTTTGCGGCGTCTCTGGGATATCGATGAGCAAGGCCGCCCCTTGATCGCTTTGCTCTGCGCACTGGCGCGAGACCCGCTTTTGCGTGCCAGTGCTCAGGCCGTCTTACCTATGCCGGTCGGGGGAGAATTAACACGCAGCTCAATGACTTCAGCTATCCGGGCTGCAACCGGCAATCGACTCAATGAATCAATTCTGGACAAGGTGGCGCGGAATGCCGGTAGCTCCTGGTCGCAGTCCGGGCATCTTCAGGGGCGGGGGAGGAAAATTCGGCAGGAAGTCAGGCCTACACCAGGTTCTGTCGCATTCGTACTGTGGCTGGGCTCCGTTAACGGTTTTGCTGGCGAGGACTTGCTACGAACGTGGTGGGCGCGTGTACTGGACCAGTCGCCGGCGGCGCTTCTTGACCTCGCACTGCGGGCGAAGCAGTTGGGCCTTATCAATGCCAGCGCAGGAGGTGGTGTTGTAGAAATTGATGTGTCTCCGTTGAATTCAACACGAGGGCTGTTCTGATATGGGTAAAATCGAGCAACTCGCGGCGAATTACAAACGCCATTTATCAGTTCCCTGGCAACGCTCGGTGTCCGGCGCCCAGCGAGTGATGTTATTAATCTACGACAAGGACCAGGAGCGCTCTTTGCGCGCACGTCTGGGGGAATTTGAGATCAAGACTCGCAGTGCCGGCCACGAATGGATTCAGTATGATTGCACGACCGTGTTTTCGCGCTGGCTCGCCAACGACGAATACCGGGAAGCGTATTTCGAATACCCCGAAGACCTCACCATGAAGATCGAGGGCGAGTTCAAAGACTACCTTGCCGAATCGCTGCGTAACACACTGCGCGCGGCCAACGAAAACACCGTGGTCGCGCTTACGGGCGTAGCATCGCTTTATGGGTTCGCACACCTTTCCGAGTTTGTCCGCGCTGTTGAACCGGATATTCAGGGACGCCTGATCGTATTCTTCCCAGGCGCAAAGGAGGGTAGCAACTACCGCCTGCTCGATGCGCGTGATGGCTGGAATTACCTTGCCAACAGCATATCGGCGCAAAGTTCTGGAGACATGGTATGAAGATCTACGAAACGCTTGCGCGCGATCCGCGCAAAAACGCCCTGGCCAATAGCGGTCAGGCCAGAATAGCAACCGCAAACGATGATCGAGCCATTGCCGAACTCCGCGCGGAACTCGAGACTTTTGTGTGCGATGGTCAGTACGGTGACGCGATCGAGCGCATCCTGCGTAGTTACATCGAGAATCTGGACCGCCCGCGACAGAACGCAGCCTGGGTTAGCGGCTTTTTTGGCAGCGGTAAGTCGCACCTACTCAAGATGATGGGCCATTTATGGGTAGACACCCAATTCGATGACGGCGCCACCGCGCGCAGCCTGGTGCACGGGCTGCCTGAGGGCGTCATAGAGTTGTTGCGGGAACTCGACACCCAGATCAAACGCAGCAAGCGCCCTGCAATCGCCTGCGCTGGCACTTTGCCCGCCGGCAGCAGCGACTTCGTCAAGACGACTGTGCTGTCGGTAATTCTCGAAGCCTGTGATTTACCCAAACAATTCGCACAAGCCGATTTCTGTTTCTGGCTGCAAGAACAGGGTTTCTTCGACACAGTGCACGGCGCGGTAAAAGCCGCCGGCAAGGACTGGCTCAAGGAATTGAATAACCTGCATGTCAGCGGCCTGATCGCCAACGCCGTACTGCAATGCGACCCCAACTTTGCGCGCGATGAGAAAGAAGCCCGGCAAACAATCCGTAGTCGCTTTCCAAACAAAAGCGAAGACCTCACGACTGACGAATTTCTCGCCATGGCCCGCAAAGCGCTCGAGATTGATGGCGAACTGCCATTAACCATCCTCGTGCTCGACGAGGTGCAGCAGTACATCGCTGACTCCACTGATCGCGCGGTCGCGATCACCGAACTTACCGAAGCGATCTGCACCCAACTCGACAGCAAGGTGATGCTGGTCGAATCCGGCCAGTCCGCGCTGTCGGCCACCCCGCAGCTGCAGAAACTTAAGGACCGGTATAGGATCACTGCACAGCTCTCGGATACCGACGTCGAGGCTGTCACGCGCAAGGTTTTACTGCGCAAGAACCCTTCCAGCGTTAGCGACATCAAAACGATGCTGGACCAAAATAGCGGTGAGATCGCCAAGCATCTCGACGGCACACGCCTGACCTCGCGTCCTGAAGATAGCCGGATTATTGTCGAGGATTACCCGTTGCTGCCGACCCGCCGGCGTTTTTGGGAGGAATGCTTCCGCTCTGTTGACGCAGCAGGCACACATAGTCAATTGCGTTCTCAGCTGCGCATCCTGCATGACACACTCGCCGGTATGGCGGATGGCGAAATCGGTGCTGTCATCCCAGCCGATGCGCTATACGACAACATCGCATCGAATTTGGTCAACACCGGGGTTCTGTTGAACGAAATCGAACTGCGTATTCGCCAGCTCGATGATGGCACAGCGACCGGCAAACTGTGCAAGCGCATCTGTGGCCTGGTGTTCCTGATCAGCAAGTTGCCACGCGAAGGTGGCGTTGACCTTGGCGTCCGTGCGACAGCGCGTGTTATCGCCGATCTGATGGTCGACAACATCACCGCAGATTCCGGCCCCCTGCGCAAGCAAATCGAAACTGAACTGGAGCGACTGGCTTCTGACGGCACCTTGATGAAAGTGGGCGATGAATATCGCTTGCAAACCACCGAGGGTGCGGAATGGGACCGCGCCTACCGAGAGAAGATTGGCGGTCTCCGCAGCAACGAAGCCGACATTGCCCACAAGCGTGACCAGCTGCTGGGGGCAGCAGTGCAGAGTGCCGTAGGTGCCGTAAAACTCCTGCATGGTGAATCAAAAGAAAAACGCAGTCTCCACCTGCACGCCAGCACTAATGAGCCCGACACGGGCGGCGACCAGATCGTCGCATGGTTGCGCGACGGCTGGACAGTCGCACAAAAAGAAGTGGAGTCGGAAGCGCGTCGGCGCGGCCAGGAAGACTCGGTACTGCATGTCTTTCTGCCTCGCAAAGCCGCCGATGATTTGACAACACGTATCATTGAGGTCGAGGCGACTCGCCAGGTCATCGATCTTAAAGGGATTCCGAGCACCAACGAGGGACGCGAAGCGCGTGAGAGCATGCAAAGCCGGCACGCGGCCGCAGTGCATCAGCTGGACGAGCTTATTCGTGATATCACCAGCGCCGGCAAGGTCTACCAGGGGGGCGGCGCGGAAATCTTCGGTGACTCGCTCGCCAACAAGCTGGAAAGTGGCGCCAATGCATCTCTGGCCCGACTCTTTCCCGAGTTCGGCGCTGGCGATCACAAGTCCTGGGGCATCGCGCTCAAACGTGCCCGGGAAGGCAGTGACGAACCGTTAAAGATCGTGGGCTGGGATAAAGCCACCGAGGATCATCCGGTAGTAAGGCGAGTCTTAACCCAGCTTGGCGCTGGTGCCAAGGGCAATGATATCCGCAAAGCGCTGCAGGCCAGTCCGTGCGGCTGGCCGCGAGACGCCGTTGATGCCGCGCTGATTGCTTTACATCGTAACGGGACGATCCGGGCCCAGCTCAACGGCCAGCCGGTTGCACCCGGCCATCTCGATCAAAACAAGATCTCTACAACGGAATTTCACCCGGAGAAAGTCCGCCTCAGCGCCAGCGACAAACTCGCGCTGCGCGGCCTGTTCCAGAAGGCCGGCCTCTCGGTCAAAGGTGGTGAAGAAGAAATCAAGGCCCGGGACTTCCTTGCAGCACTGCGCTCGCTGGCAAGCGTAGCCGGTGGTGATGCGCCGCTGCCCACCCCACCTTCGACGACAAGCATAGATGAACTCGCCAGCAAACATGGCAGCGAGCAACTCGGCGAAATCCTCGCTAGAAAGGACGAACTCGAGACTTGCATTGATACGTGGACCAAAACGCGTGATCGCATCATCCAACGCCAACCCGCCTGGTCACAACTCGAAAAACTCGCGAGGCACACGACGGCGCTCCCAATCCACACTGAAATTGGCCCCGAAGTCGAGGCAATCAGAACCAACCGGTCGTTGCTGGATGACACTGACCACGTGACGCCGCTGCTAACCAAAGCGGCAAATGCGCTGCGTGCCGCACTGACGGAACAGGCGGACGCGCTCAAGTCGGCCTATGACAGCGGTCTGGAGACACTGAGCACAGATACTTCGTGGCAACAGCTCAACGATACGGCTAAACAGGGCATTCTGAACCAGGTGCGCCTCGCGCCACCAACCCCGCCAGTGATCAAAACTGATGAAGACGTACTACGCGAACTCGACCGAGCCTCACTGGAAGCCCGTGCTTCAGGCACAGCGGCAGTGCCGGCGCGCATCGCCCAGGCGCTGGAAGAAGCCGCCCGACGGTTGAAGCCGGAAGCAAAGCGCATCAGCGTTCGTCCCGCAACACTCGAAGACGAGGCGGCGGTGCGAGCGTGGCTGGACGAACATGAACGTAAACTGCTGGATGCCGTGGCCAAGGGCCCGGTCATCGTCGGCTAGGCACACTAGGACGATTAACTGATGTCCGAATTGGCAACACCACTTCGCAACCAGCTTGCCAAAGTCATTATCGAGGCGCGCCGTGTCGCCGAGGCCGGTGCGCAGAAGGCGTTGGAGTCACTCGCGGTCGAACGGCATGAACCACATGGTTCAATGTCGCCGGACAAGCGCGCTCTGCGTAATCACCTCCGTGCGCGCGGCCGTCAGCTCGGTGATATGCGTGACAAACAGCGAGGTAGTCAGTCTATAGTCCGACTCACCCACGAGGTCGCGTACGAGCACTGGCATCGCATGTTGTTTGCCCGCGTCCTTGCCGAGAACGGATTGTTAATCCATCCCGATCATCAGGTGGCGATGTCGCTTGAGGAAATCGAAGAGCTGGCACAAGAAACAGGGGTAGACCCGCATCAAATGGCGGCTGGCTTCGCACAGGACTCGCTGCCGCAGATCTTTCGCACCGACGACCCAGTACTTGAAGTCAGGCTTGCCCCGGAAACCCGGCAAAAGCTGGAAGCACTACTGGATAGCCTGCCAACAGATATCTTTACTGCCGACGACAGCATCGGCTGGACGTACCAGTACTGGCAATCCGAAAAGAAAGATGCCGTAAATGCATCGGGCGAAAAAATCGGTGCGGACGAGCTACCGGCCGTTACCCAGCTCTTTACCGAGCACTACATGGTTTTATTTCTGTATCACAATACCATTGGTGCTTGGCACGCCGGCAAGGTTCTGGCCGCTAATCCTAGTCTTGCTGAGACTGCCCAGAGCGAAGATGAACTTCGCGCCGCTGTTTCACTGGATACAACCGCAGGGAAAAGCACCTTTGATTACCTCCGCTTCGTGCGGGAACCTCAAGAAGGTGACGAAGATGACAACCCGACAGGTAACTGGCGCCCCGCTGCCGGCACATTCGAAGGTTGGCCTAAAACTGCGGAGGAGCTAAAAGTTCTCGATCCCTGCTGCGGCAGCGGCCACTTCCTGATTGTTGGTTTCAAGCAACTTGTACGACTACGTATTCATGAAGAAGGATTGGGGATCGAAGATGCGATACGGGCCGTGCTTAGCGATAACATATTTGGCTTGGAACTCGATCCCCGCTGCACACAGATTGCTGCCTTTAACCTGGCAATCGCAGCATGGAAACTGGTGGAAAGACCTATCGAACTGCCGCCACTCAACATTGCTTGCTCAGGCGTCTCAATAGGTTCATCCAAAAAAGACTGGCTTGCACTTGCTGGTGATGATGATCGTCTTAGCGCTGGTTTGGAGAATCTGTATGAATTGTTCAGGAAAGCGCCAGAACTTGGCTCGTTGATCGACCCGAAAGCGCTGAAGAGCGATTTGTTCGAGGCGGAATTTGGAGAGCTGCAGCCGTTGCTTGAGGGGGCGCTGGCAAGAGAGTCCGATAATGTAGAAGATAAAGAGCGAGCTGTTGCTGCGCAGGGCATGGCAAGGGCGGCGGATTTGCTAGACGGTGACTACACGCTAGCAATTACGAACGTGCCGTACCTTGGTCGTGGGCAGCAGAACAATCTACTTAGGAAATTTGCCGACGATTACTACCCCACAGCCAAAGCTGATCTCGCGACAATGTTTGTTGAACGAATGTTGCAATGGCTCTCAGGCACGGGAACGGTAGCGGCCGTTACCCCGCAGAGTTGGTTATTCCTAACTAGTTATACGAAACTGCGGGAGAAGTTGATTAAGCAGCAGACTTGGAATTTGGTGGCTCGGCTAGGTTCCAAGGGATTTCAGACGCCTATGTGGGATTTCAATGTAATGCTTATCAGTCTCTCGGCTGAGACCGCGAGTAAGAAGCACATGATAACCGGACTTGATGTTTCTGAGCCGCGCACAGCTTTGGAAAAGGCTCGCTTGCTCCGCGGTGAATCGATAGCGGGCCGGGATGACAGGCGGACGGAGGGAAAGCTTCATGTGGTTTTGCAAAGCGGGCAGTTGAGAAATCCAGATGCGAAGCTAACTCTGAAGGCTCCTACGGAGCAGCCACTACTTTCATCAATGGCTTTTGCACATAAAGGGAAGACAACCAATGATGATCCGCAATTTCTACGCAATTGGTGGGAGATCGGAAAGATTTCTGGCGGCTGGTGTTTCCATCTCAGTACGACCAATAACGCTGTTTCTTGGGGAGGTCGCGAGCATGCGTTGCTCTACGAAAACGCCTGCGGAAAAATGAGGCAACTAGCCGAAAACCAAGATAGAGATAGAAGAAGGGACCTTCAAGGCGCAAATGCGGTTGGACGGAAAGGTGTGGCTATTTCTGCGATGGGGTCGCTCCCCCCCACTTTGTATGATGGAGAGACCTTTGATACAAATACTTCGGTAATCACGCTAACCGACGACTCACAGCTCCCTGCGCTCTGGTGTTTCTGTCTGTCCACCGAGTATCGTGACCTAGTTCGGGAAGTTGATCAATCGCTCAAAGTCACAAACACCTCACTCGTTAAGGTCCCATTCGACCTTGATCACTGGCAGAAAGTTGCCGAAGAGAAATACCCCGAGGGGCTTCCCGAGTCACAATCTGACGATCCCACGCAGTGGCTCTTTCATGGCCACCCTGGCAACGTCGATCACGCTAGCGTTCTACAAGTCGTAGTTGGCCGCCTGCTCGGTTACCAGTGGCCGCCAGAGCGTGATCCTGAAATGCGGCTCGCCGGTGAAGCTCGCGAATGGGTGAGTCGCTGCGAAGAGCTAAAAGACTATGCCGACGAGGACGGGATTGTGTGTTTATCGGCTACTCGTGGCGAAGGCTCGGCTGCTGATCGTGTCCGTAAATTACTGTCTGCTGCTTTTGGTGATGACTGGTCTGCCACCAAAGAACGAGAATTACTCGTCTCTGCTGCCGGCGATGGTAATAAGCCTGTGGCTTCCTTGGAAATCTGGCTACGCGACAAGTTCTTTGAAGAGCATTGCAAACTATTTCAGAATCGACCTTTCATCTGGCATATCTGGGATGGCAACAAAGATGGCTTCCACTGTCTGGTGAATGCCCACAAGATCAATGGCCCGGGCGGTGAAGGCCGTCGCACACTGGAAGCCATTACTTACTCTTACCTGGGCGACTGGATTGATCGCCAAAAAGCCGCGCAGCAGGAAATGGTGGAAGGTGCCGATGCGCGCCTGGCTGCAGCTCAGGATCTGCAGAAACAACTTGAAAAGATTCTCGAAGGCGAATCGCCCTATGACTTGTTCGTTCGTTGGAAACCACTGCACGAACAGGCCATCGGCTGGGAACCGGATATAAATGATGGCATGCGCTTAAACATTCGCCCCTTCATGAATGCCAAGTTGCGCAAGGGCGGGAAAAAAGGCGCTGATATACTGCGCTGGAAACCAAACATCAAATGGAAGAAAGACCGCGGTAAAGAACCACAAAGCCTGCGGCCGAAAGAAGACTTCCCGTGGCACTGGAGCTGCAACGGTGATGGTAGCGAGACTGATGTTACCGATTACACAGCAGATCGCGCAGCTCACGCCGACTTCGATGGTAACCGCTGGAATGACCTGCATTACAGCCGGGTTGTAAAAGAAGCGGCGCGCGCCGCAGCCAAAGAAAAGCAGCAGGAGACAGACGAATGACCGCCCGACTTACACAGGGCGATGCGCTGATTGAAGTGCTTACCACACAACTGCGCGCGTGCACGTCGGTCAGTGATGGTATTGCGCCGCCGGTCGCTATTCTCTGGGCTGACCCGCAGGCGCAGTGGCGCACGCTTGTCCCAACGTTGCTGAAATCCATTCCAGAACTTCTTATCTATGGCGACTACGATCCCGATGTCCGCTCCGGGCCGGCTATCTGGTTGCGCTGCATGGTCGACCGGGCGCTAGAATCTCCTGCATTACCTGATGACTGCACACCTATTATTTACTTGCCCGGCGTCAGTCGGCAGCAACTCCGCGCCGGCGAAGACTGCCCAGATGTCTTGCAACCGCTGGTTGAGTTGATGTACCGCGGCACGTTGTGGTTACAACGCGGTGGCCACGACTGGACCGCCACCGCGTTTATGACCTCCGATGATGCGCTTGGCCTAGAATTGAGCGGCGACAACCAAACGACAGAAGCACTCTTGCGAGCGTTGCCGGAATTCGCTGCCGAGCCCCTGACTCGCTTTCAGGGTCGTCGCCTTGAGGCCGATGATTTCGACCAAATGCTTGCCGCTGATGTCGTGCGCGACCTGTTGTTGTGGATGAATGATCCTGCAGCAACCCGCAAACGTTTCGGCGCAGACCGGTGGGCCGCATTCCAGAATCAATGCAAACAGCAGTTTCATTTTGATCCCGACACCGATGGCGAAACCGTAGCCGGCGAACAGCTGGGCACCGGTGACGCTGCATGGGCGAGTTTGTGGGAGCGGTTTGAGGAAGCGCCAGCCAACTACCCTGGCATTCCTGATTTGCTCCGTCGCTCGAAGCCCAGTGGTCTGATCTTCGAGGCATCGCGTTGGCCCGATGAGAACCAGAAAGACGAGGATGAGGTGCGACGCGCCTTCGGTGAGCTGGCGGAGTTATCACATGCCGAAGCGAACGCGAGGGTGCTCGAGCTGGAAGCAAAACACGGCGCGCGAAGATCGTGGGTCTGGTCACAATTAGACCATTCCCCCATGGCACGGGTATTGGCACCGCTGGCGGAGTTGGCGCGACATGCTCGTACCGCGATTGGCGGCCAAAGCCCCGATGATATCGCACACAGTTACATTGAAAGCGGTTGGCGCGCTGATCATGCCGCCTGGCAAGCCATCGCGATGGCCAAAGGTACCGACATTGAGCTGGTACGGGGTGTCGTCCAACGACTGCTGGCATCATGGATGGATGATTCCGCACGTGCATTTCAGGGCGCGTTGAACGGCTGCCCACTGCCCGACCACGCGCACGCCGAGGCTGTCACCGTGCCTGAAAGCGGTTGTCTGGTGTTCGCGGATGGTCTGCGCTATGACCTCGGCGAAGACCTACGTGATCGACTCGAAGCTCACGGCTGCCGCGTGCGCATGGATTATCGCTGGGCGGCGATCCCCACGGTGACCGCGACCGCAAAGCCGGCCGTCACGCCGGTGGTCAACGCAATTACTGGGGACAATTTGCGCGAGGATTTCGCGCCGTTGATGGCTGATACGAAGAAACCGGTTAATGCAGGAGCGCTGCGGGACGCGCTCAGGAATGATGGTTTTCAAGTGCTCGCGGGCGGCATGGGCGACTGGCCCGAAACGGATCAGGCACGCGGCTGGACCGAAGAAGGCAAGATCGACACCCGGGGCCACCAACTGCAGGGGGACCTGCCGCAAATACTAGATAAAGAACTCGAGGGACTGACCGACCGGATCATCGCGCTGTTCGATGGTGGCTGGCAAACCATTCGGGTCGTTACTGACCACGGCTGGGTATACCTGCCACTCGGTTTGCCGAAAGTCGAATTACCCAAGCATCTGACGGCCAGCAAGTGGGCTCGCTGTGCAGCTATTGCCGGTGAGTCGCAAGTGGATGTGCCGATGGCTCCGTGGCACTGGAACACGGCGAAAAACTTCGCAACTGCGCCGGGTATCGCATGCTTCACGGCATCCAACTGTTACGCCCATGGAGGACTGAGCATCCAGGAATGTCTGACGCCCGATATGCATATCGAGCGCGTCGGCGGCGTGGCCGACAGGGCGTCGATTGAATCCGTGACCTGGAAAGGCATGCGGTGCTTTGTCGTAGCCGCAGATGTCAGCACCACTGTGACCGCAGACCTGCGACTGGCAACACCGGCTGGACAGTCGGTGGCTGCGGCCGTCAAGTCGCTTGATGAAGACGGCTCCACCAGCCTGTTGCTCGAAGATGATGAATATGAACTGGCGGATCTTGTTGTCGTTCTGCTTGGCAGTGACGGAAAAGTTCTCGCAAAACACAAGACAAAAGTAGGTATCGACTCATGACGACCACCATTGAAATGGATCAGCTCGACAAACTCGCTGCCGGTGCGTTTGAAGGTTATCTTGTTCGTAAGGACCTCGTGCGGAAGTACTCCAGACAATACCCAGTGCCGACCTATGTGGTTGAGTTTTTACTGGGACGTTATTGTGCAAGCACCGACCCGGAGGAAATTGCTGAAGGCTTGGCAATTGTTGAAAAACAGTTGCAAGGTCGTACCGTTCGTACCGGCGATGAGGAGTTGTTCAAATCCAGGGCGCGCGAAAAAGGCTCAGTAAAACTGATCGATATCGTGCGCACAAAACTCGACGCAAAGAATGATTGCTACGTCGCGGAACTTCCAAGCCTCGCGCTCAAGGACGTGCAGATCAGTGACACACTGGTAAAGGAAAACGAGCGGATGCTCACTGATGGTTTCTATGCCGAAGTCGTCCTGGAATACGACCCTGTTATCGCACAGGAAAAGAGCGGTCGGTCGTTTCTTATTTCTGGATTACGTCCAATTCAGATGTCTAACCCGAATGTTCTCTCGGTTCTGGCGAAGGGTCGGCAGAACTTTACTACTGAAGAATGGCGACACTTCTTGCTGCGATCTGTTGGATATGAACCACAGGAGCTCGATGAAAGAGCACAGATGGTGGTGCTCCTGCGTATGGTTTGCTTCGTGGAAAGGAACTACAACCTGGTCGAACTCGGCCCTCGCGGCACGGGTAAGAGCCATATCTTTCAGCAGGTATCGCCCTACGCGCACCTGGTATCCGGTGGGAAAGCAACCGTCGCCAAGATGTTCGTCAATAATGCAAACGGCCAACGAGGCCTGGTATGTCAGTACGACGTAGTCTGCTTCGACGAGGTCTCCGGAGTCTCCTTTGACCAGAAGGACGGTGTCAACATACTAAAGGGTTACATGGAATCGGGAGAGTTCAGCCGTGGCAAAGAAAGCATCCGTGCGGAAGGTGGCATTGTTATGGTGGGCAACTTCGATGTTGACGTAGAACAACAACAACGCATTGGCCATTTGCTCAGCCCGCTGCCTCCTGAGATGCGAAATGACACAGCATTTCAGGATCGTATTCACGCATTTGCCCCTGGTTGGGACTTTCCCAAGCTCAACCCAAATCAACATCTGACAGATCACTTTGGATTCGTCAGCGATTTTCTAAGCGAGTGCTGGAGCCGAATGAGGCAAACCAGCCGGGTGACGGCACTTCAGAACCGGGTCTTCTGGGGCGGTGCGCTAAGCGGTCGTGATATCAATGCCGTACAGAAGACTGCCTCTGGATTGTTAAAACTTCTCTTCCCGGATCCCGACATGCCAATTTCCGACGAGGATATGGAATGGACCGTGCGCCTTGCTTTGGAGTCACGCAGGCGAGTAAAGGAACAGCAAAAACGTTGTCTTAAAAGTGAATTCCGTAACACGCACTTTAGCTACACGCTGGGAATCGACGGCACGGAGCAATTCGTCACAACGCCAGAGTTGCACAGTGACGAAGCCATCGATGGTGACCCGCTGCCGCCCGGCCAGGTCTGGGCTATCAGCCCGGGTACACCCGAAACCGGACCAGGACTTCATCGTATCGAGGTGAGCGTTGGACCAGGCAGCGGTGTCAAAATTCTCAACCAACCGACGCCTCCCTCATTCCGCGAGAGCGTTAAAGTTGGCGAACAAAATTTGTATGCGCGCGGAAAAGAGCTAATCGGCGATCGTGATCCGCGCGACCATGAGTACTCCATGCAACTTCGGCCGTTCGATAATGAAAAAACCGGCGCCGGCATGGGTCTCCCCGTCCTTATCGCGATTGTCGGCGGTCTGCTCGACCGTAACACGCGCGGCAGCACCATTATCGTCGGCCCACTTAATCTGGGCGGTTCGCTGGAGGTGCTGCAGAACCCGGTGGCCATTGTAGAGCTGGCAGTCGACAAGAAAGCGAGCACGGTGTTAATGCCAGTTTCGGCCCGCCGGGCGCTCAATGATCTCCCGGACGAGTATTGGACGAAGACCAACGTCGAATTTTACAGTGAACCGGCGGATGGGGTATTTAAGGCTTTGTTAGAATGAAATTGGTGCGATTGCAAGGTTCGCCATAGACTGCCGTTTCTCGGGTGGATTCTCTCGAAATACGTGGGTTATGCTTACTATACGCAAAAGCATCTGAAGGACATTAAGGAGGATCGGCATCAGCTCACAAAAGATCTGGCGAAGTACCGAAACTCAGGACCCGCGCGAGTTCTTGGACATGATTGCTTGGTAGGGAGTCTCGACTGGTCAAGGCCGAGCTGTTGTCACAATGCGTGTCCGTGTTAGTATTTTAAGACAGGCTTCCAATCCGTAGGCGCCCCGACAATGTCTGACAACAATATTCAGCGCGTATGGTGCAAATATTCGAACGAACTGTATGATATTGTCATCAAACAATATTGCGGATAACCTGTTCAGCAATGACAAACGTCATACAACCTTTCCATCTCCTCGTAATTGCCCTGGCCGGCTGGCTTAACCGTCACCAACAGGCGGTCATCGACTATCTCATCGAAGAGAACCGTGTTCTCAAGGAGAAACTTGAAGGACAGCAGCTTCGGTTCACCGACGAACAGCGGATACGACTGGCCGTGAAAGCCAAGGTCCTTGGCCGCCGGTTACTTGATGAACTCGAAACGCTTGTTACTCCGGATACCTTGCTTGCCTGGCACCGTAAGCTCATCACGAAGAAGTGAACCTATGCCCGGCGGGGACGGGGTCGACCCCGCGTCGCGCAGGAGATCACCGATTGGGTACTACGCATGGCGAGGGAGAATGTCTCCTGGGGCTACGACCGAATCCAAGGCGCACTCACCAATCTCGGTCACATCATTGCACCGAACACGGTTAAGAATATCCTGAAAAGGCATGGCATAGAACCCGTGCCTGAGCGGGAGAAGCGCACTTCGTGGACGACGTTCTTGAAAGCGCATTGGGAGGTGATGGCTGCCACGGATTTCTTTTAAACAGTCGGTACCTCATCATGGACCGCGATATCAAATACACGGCAGATTTCAAGGGGCATCTGGATCGAGAGGGCGTGAAGCCTGTTCGATGCCCCGCGCGAGCACCCAACTGTAATGCATTCGCCGAATGATTTGTACGTTCTATAAAAGAGGAATGCCTGGATCGCATGATTCTTTTCGGCGAGGCATCCCTTCGCCGGGCGCTCAGAGAATATGTTGTGCATTATCAGACCGAACGTAATCATCAGGGTGCAGGGAACCGATTGCTGGAGCCACTTGCCCGGGTCAGTTCAAACGATGAGACAATGCACTGTCGCGAACGGCTTGGCGGTATGCTCAATTACTATTATCGTGAGGCGGCTTGAAAGTACTCGTTCCAATTATTGCACCAAACGGGGTATTTTGCGTTGCGGGGGAGAAGCCCAGCATTTTGGCGTTGGATGGGTAGTAGAATCCGAACTCCAGAGTGTTTCAGGCAAGTGGCAAAATAGTCTTACGAAAACCTTACCAATTTATTACCGAAAGGGGGACAATGGGTCTTTGTAGAAGCGCAAGAAATGAAAAAAGACGTGTAATAACAATGTATTGTAGAGTATTAAAAATTGGCATGGGATCGGCGTTGTAAGTGGTAAGAGCGAAAGGCAAAAGGTTCGGACTCTGTCTTATGAACAACATAGAAGTAAGAATGGCTGATTAGCTCGTATGGCTCCAGAGCTAACATGCCGACGAATAAAGTGGGGCTAATGATGGAGGCGATCATGAACAAACTCGAAGGCATTGTCGGAGGAACAATTAATGGCTATGGCGGTATCGATGTGGGGTACCAGCCGACCCGTTTCAGCGTCGGTTCTGGTGGCCAGATCATGGAGGGCTACCAGGATACGTTCGCAAGGATCGGTCAGGACGGCAACATCCGTGGTAGCTACGGCGAGTTGACCGGCTTAAGCGTAAGCCAGTGGAGTACCATCGGGAATGGCTATTAGTCGACGGCCCAAGTGGCCCCGGCGCAGTAATTAAAGATGCGCCGGGGCCAAACCCTGAAATGGAAAAATCGAGTTGACACCGAAGCATCACGGGCAGAGAAGGCCCTACGAGAAAGGGAGAAAACACAGCTTCCCGGAAAGAAAGGAGAAATACTGATGAAAATGAATTATAGAATACTAAAAATTGGCATAGAACCGGCAATCAATATACTGAGCTCACAATAAAGACCGATATGCATGTCCATGTCAAAAATTTTACTGATCGACCCGCCTTTATATAAGCATCCCTTCTGGGATCCGATTCGCTATGCCCAGCCGCTTGGGTTGTGGTCTATTGCTTCGCATCTGGAACGATTCGGGCATGAGACGGAGATACTCAGTGCCCCTGTGGAAGACTGGGACAACCAGCAGATTATTCAATCAGCCAGCCAGTCTGATGGCACGCCATTCCAGTCGTACCAGCGGTTCAAGTCGAGGTTCCTGGAAACCAATAGTGCCGCAGCGACACGAAAGGAATATGGCCATCCCTCTTCGGAAGGCTTTACCTATATCGGCCTTTCCTTTGAGCGGATCGCGGAAAGGGTAAAGGCAACGAATCCGGATCTGATCGGTATAGCCCTGATCGCCACCTGCAATCATCAGAGTGTGATCGATCTGGCCGATTATCTGCGGCAATCGGGTTGTGATGTACCCATTGTTGTGGGCGGGCAGCACGCTACTGCAATGCCGGAGCGGGTATTACGGGACAGCCTGGGTACCATCAATTGGGTGGTGCGCGGTGAAGCGGAGCAGATTATGCTCGCACTTGCCGATAATCTCATTGACACGCAAGCTATCAAACGATTACCGGGCATCTGTTATATCGATCACGAGGGGCGCTTTGTCAAAAACAAACGGCCGAGATTCTTTGACTTGGCCGATATCACTCTGCCTTCCGCCGCGATCCTCGACCGCCTGCCGATGACGGCGATCCCGTCACATACTCTCGATACCAACGGCAGGCGCTATATGGATGTCATGTTCAGCGTGGGATGCCACAACACTTGCGCCTACTGTTACTCGCCGCAAATGCGCGGCGGGCTGCGCCAATACTCGGAAGGTGATATCCGGACAATCCTGGAGGATCTTTGGGATCACGGTTATCGGGAACTGGTATTGCAGGATGACGACCTGCTCTCCGATCGCGCGGGTTTCCTGAGGTTGATTGGAATTATCAAAGAGTTGGGGTTCCACTGGCAGGACAACGGTGGCATCGAACTCGAATTATTGGACAAAGAGTTGATCAATGCTATCGCAGAATCACGGTGTACCGGCCTTTATGTGCCGGTGAACCCGCGCAAGATTGCCGATCGGTTCCCGAGGCCCGAGGCGCTCATGAAAGTGGGCCTGTTACATCGATTGAAATCCCATGGCATCTACACCTACACCAGTGGTATCTACGGCGTACCGAATCTGGAGGCGCCGGAGAAAACCGTGGATGATATCCAGGCACTGCGCGATTTCCATGTGGACCTCGTCTCCAATGGCTACGTGGATGCATCCCTGGTCTTCCCGCTTTCGGCATTGCCAGGGACCAAGTGGTATTTCGAGATCCGACGGCACCCGGAATTTGTCTTTGATACCGGCAACTGGCTCAGTTATTCTATCTATGTGCCGCAGATCCGGCCGCGTGCCGTATCCCGTGAGTCCTTCGAAGCGGAACTGGTCGAGGTGCATCGTCGCCTTAATCAGGTGCAGACCAGTCTGCCCTGGTTTAGCCCTTTTCCCAATGATCGAATCATCGAAAAAAGAGGAGTGTGTTACAGATGAATATGAAACTTGTTCGCTGGTTGTCCGCAACCTTGTTGGCGCTGGTCGTACTGTCCGGCTGTGGCGATCGGCAGCCCGAAACCAAACTGGTCGCAATCGCAACTCTGATGAGCCACCCGGCGCTTGATCAGGTCATTGCCAGCATGAAGGAGCAACTGCGGGCAGAGGGCTTCCGGGAAGGTGAAAATGTTACCCTGACAATCAAGAATGCCAACGGCGAGGTAAACCTGATCCCCAGCATCCTGCAGGATATCAAGGCGCGCAGGCCGGACGTGGTGGTGGCTATCACCACGCCCGTAGCCCAGTCCTTTGCCAGGGACCGTTTCGCGCCTCTGGTGTTCTCTGCGGTCACCGACCCGCTCGGCGCGGGGGTGGTGACCACTATGGACAAGCCAACCGAAGGCATTTCGGGCGTGAGCGATGCCTGGCCCTACCGTGAACAATTGCAGTTAGCCCGTGACCTGGTGCCGAATGCCAAACGCCTTGGTGTACTGTACAATCCCGGAGAAGCTGCTTCACAGTATGGGATCAAGCAGATCAGGATCATAGCTAAAGAATTAGGATTTGAGTTGGTTGAGATGGTCGCCACCAAGACCACCGAAGTGCTGTACGCGGCCCAGCAGGGAATAGACAAGGTGGACATGATCTATCTCTCCAGCGACAACACCGTCATTCAGGCGTTGCCGGCGGCGTTGAAAGTCGCCCTTGAATACAAAAAACCCCTGATTGTGGGGGATTCTGGAACGGTGGAGAAAGGTGGGCTGGCCGCGGTATCCGTGGGCTACGCCGGCGTTGGCCGTGAGACCGGAAAGATTGTCGCCGAATTCCTGCGTGGCAACACTAAAGTTATACCGGTAATCGCCAAGGGTAATGAGATCTACCTGAATGCCAGGACCGCGGAAAAGATCGGCCTCATATTACCGAGTGAACTTCAGCAGCGCGCCAAGCAGGTCTACAGGTAGTACCGGATGGTAAGTCTGATCAGCAGCGGATTTCTACTCGCGTTCGTAACCGTGTGCATTGCGCTGAGCGTAGTCCTCTCGCTGCGTTTCCTGAACTTTCCAGACCTCACCATCGACGGCACGGTCGCGACCAGTGGCGGCGCCTTTGCCGTGGTGCTGGTGCAGACTGGTTCCACGCTGCTTGGTCTTGTTGCAGCAGTCATCACCGGCTTTGCTTGCGGGTTGCTGACTATGTTCTTGCACGAGCGACTGGGCGTCGGCAAGTTGCTGGCCGGCATCTTGGTATTTACCGCCCTGTACTCCATCGATCTACGCCTCATGGGGGGATCGAACGTTTCCATCCTCGGCGTGGAAAGCTGGTTCGACGGGATCGATACCTGGGAGGCCCGTTCGTTCGGCGTGGAGGTGGGGAGGCTGGATCCTCTCAAGCTGGCCGCCCTTGCCGCACTGACCCTGGGTTTGTGTCTTGCGCTTTACCGCTTCTTTCACGCGCGGTCAGGCATTGTTATCCGCGCGCTGGGTGACAATGAACGCGCTGTGGCCCGCATGGCCATCATGGTCGGGCGCTATAAGTATTTTGGCCTCGGACTTGCCAATGCCATAGCCGGATTGGGTGGCGCTCTGATGGTCATGAACCAGGGCTTTGCCGATGTGGGCATGGGGGCCGGTTCACTGGTGCTGGGCCTCGCGGCGCTGATTATCGGCGAGAAGATCGTCGGGCAGTTCTGGGGCTCACGTGACCTGGTACTGGGCCTGTTACTGGCGGCCTTTGTTGGGATGCTTATCTACCAGGCGCTGTGGCTGCTGGTGTTGCGCGTGGGACTCTCGCCGACTGATCTTAAGCTTTTCACGGCGGTGCTGGTGGTGGTCAGCCTGGTTTGGGGCCGAAAGGTTACGTCATTTTATGAAGGGCGGGTGTTTTGAACGGACAAACAACTCAGTCATCCCCGGTACTGAAAGTCCAGGGAATCAGTATCACCTACAACCCCGGTGAATGGAACGAGCGCCGTGTATTGGATGGCTTTAACCTGGATCTGGGAAGCGGCGCCTTCCTGGTGCTTACCGGGGCAAACGGGAGCGGGAAATCCACCTTTCTGCGCGCCCTTACCCATGATCTGGAACATGCCGAGGTCTCTGGAAAGGTGTTGCTGGATGGACAGGATCTGCTGGCATTACCGGCGCAGGAGCATGCCCGCCAGGTAGCGGTGATCGATCAGGATCCCGTGATGGGAACCTGTGAGCACCTCCTGGTTCACGAGCAGTTGATGCTCGCTGGCGCCGAAGTGAGAGCCCGTGTACAGGAGCGACTCGAGACGATGGGCTCCAGCATCGGGCCCGACCAGCGCATCCAGAATCTCTCCGGCGGTCAGCGCCAGTTGTTGACGGCCCTTATCGTCATAGAACGACAGCCGAAACTGCTGCTGGCCGATGAACCCACAGCCGCGCTGGACAGGAATTTCTCGCCCCGTATACTGGATCTGCTCCTGGAGCGTGCTGGTGCACCGGGGATGTGTACCATTGTCGTATCTCATCAACCGATAGAATTAGCAGATAGCCCCGCTATGTGCCGGGCACATATTGAGGAGGGGCGACTGGTAATGGAGATATAACCAAGACGGTGCCCCACCTTTGATACTCAATCAGGTAATTGAAGAAAAGCAATAACAGCGAATGGACAAGAATGAGAAACTGTGCGAGCCGGGCGAAGCTGATTCTTCTCATGCTGAACGACGGCACAAAGTCGAGAAGCGTATTGCCAGGTATCTCGAATCGGCAATGGGGAATAGTTGCGCTGCTCCAGACTTCGAATCTCCTCTCAAGACCTTTTTTAACTACTGTGCCCTTCTGGTATCAGCGTGTAACCATCCCCTGGAAGCAAAAGAAGCACGCTGCTTTCTCGATTTGATTCTGACCTATCCTGGTGGCCGCTTGTTGCCACTCACACTCACCACGTTACCCGACTGCGACCTCGGATACTTCGACTTGTCTAATGTACCCAAGCTGTCTAAGCGTACCGGGAACCCGGAGGAGCTTGCCGTGAACGGGTACCAGGAGCTAACGACGACAACCTTCTCTAACAACGTCCATGTCTCTGTGAGAATCGGCAGCACTGGCACAAATGAAATATTCCAGAGTGCTACCAATGCACTTGAAAATGCTTGGAGCAAGTTTTTTCGCTTGTATGCAAAACAAATAGAGACAGGCCAATCATTATGGGCGGTTCCCACAGATGACCAATGGCCAGATTCCATAGATAATGTATCTCGCTTTACAGAGGAGGGCCGGGTTGTACTTGAAAGGCTCCGTGAAATACTTGATCAAGTTGCGCTGGATCTGGCATCGGCCACTTTTTCAGATGACCGACCAAAGGTGTTTTTTCTTCGGAAGACTCGTTACTACAGCCCACCTTTAAATTCTCCCCACCGTAGTTTGGTCAGCCGATTCATTTACAAGCATGAACAGATACCTTTCCTGCTTGGGTATTTCTTGAGCGGGAATCAGGTCGGTCAATTGTTCAAGCGATATTCCACCGATGCGGAGGCACTGATAATACAGCTCAAGCTGACGCGAAAGGAATTGCAAAAAAGAATAAAAAAGGCGAGTAATGATAAATGGGCAAAACATCACCTGAACTCAATCAATAGTCTACTCAATGAAGTGGCTCCCGAAGGAGCATGTGATCCTGAGGCAGGTGTGGCAGTGCTGCGAGGCCTCGAGACGCCGATTGGTGATGTACCAGAGTTGCTTCGGCTTGAGGTTATCCGCTCTGTTGCAGATACCGTTTTCGAGACAGGAGCCCCCGAAATCGTATGGAACACATGGGATGATCCCCGATATTTGGAGGAGTTCACAGAGAAAGCGGACGCAGGGATCGTGAATTGCGAGCGGTGGTTATGGAGTAGTGCAGAGCCAAACGAATCTAATAAAAATATGTCACTGATTTTTGTCCCTTATTCGGTGAGACGTGATCCGGTGTTTTGTGCATATCGGCAGATTTGTACTGATTCACCGCTAGGATCCGAAGAGGCGCTGGATGCTTTTGTCGAACTGTCAAACCGCGTCATACAGAGTAACCGAACCGCTATTCATATGTGCCTCATGGCATATCCGGCGTTGGTGTTGAATGCTTTTTCTGATCATCTTCTGACCCATTTTGGTCGTCGTTATCGCGAAGAAGAACAATTGCAGGATCGCAATCTTGCTTTAATGGAAATGCTGAAACAGCTTAATGAATCCTGCCGGGTAATAGCATTGATATTGGATTTCCCGGAAGTGAAATTCCGGGTCTCAGAGCCAGAACAGTCGGTGTGGCAGTGCTATCTCGAGACTCGTAAGCTTGCGGATAGGCAGGGCGCGGCGATGAACAATTGGAAAGCAGAGTTCTGGGAAAATCACCCTGACGGCCAATGGGAGCTTGAGCATATTGGTTACGATAAAATAGGTGGAGATGAGAATGTGGTAGTTTGTTATGTTAGCGCTCTTTTTCGCCGGCTTATGGGCGTGCTGATTCAAGACGAACTTCCCCTTCAGATAAATGCATTAGCGGAAGCACAGAGAGGGGGTGAAGAAATCTTTGGGCACGGATTGCGGCACGAGATTAAGAACCTGGTGCGGATCCTGATGGAAGAAAGTGATACGGAATCTAAGACCTATAATGCAGCGAGACTGATTCGTGACCTAACCAACGTAATTCCTGATACCGAAGATGGGGAACTAGGCAGCAGGGTTCGCGGTAACTGTTTGATCAAGGTTTCCATGGAGTTGTTCGAACAATTACAGCCAATTCCTGGCCAAATCAATGGCTATCAAATGCAATATAGGCGCCTTGCATTGCCCGATGAGGAAGGTGACTGGGATGTCGCAATAGCACCGGTCGGGTTCTATGCAGCTTATAACAATCTCACGACAAACGCGTGGGAGGCGCTCCGGGCGGTTACAGCGGATAGTGTCCCTGAGGCTCAAGAAGAGCCGCGAAAGCTATTAAAAATACAGAAGATTATTGAAGGATACGGTCGTTGTGCCGAGCGGTTTCAGTCAAGCCCCATGCCAATACCAACTATTCTGGTCTGTGTCCGCCATTTTGGCGATTGTGTGGCGCTAGAGGTCTTGGATAATGCACTTGCGTTCGGTGTGCCAGTGGATTATATCAACACCGACACGGAGGAGGGGCAGGGCTTGCGTTTTCTGGTTCAGTTGGAAAGGGTCTTACAGGACGAGGGCGCAGTTTTCGAGCGTCCCCGAGCGTTAGACGAGGATGAAGTGGCCGAATACGAGGAGAGCGGGAATTTACCGGAAATTAGCACGCAAACGGCGTCGCAATGGACGGTAGCTCGTTTTTTGATTGGCATCAAGAGGTAAAGGTGATGGCTTGGAATAATTGGCATTTCTCCAGACTCAACAAATCCGCCGGCTTGGGGACAACAGGATATAAAGGCCTGGAAGACACTGAAGACGCATTCCGGTTGCTATTAGTAGACGACGAGTGGTGCGGGTCTGAATCTAAGGCACGCCAATACTGCGAAAAATTCCTTTCATTGCAACACAATATACCTCCCGTCGATAGCAACCAGCCGGTTTGGGTTTTCTTCACAGACGATTTCGACTACCAGGCGGAGTTGCTGAAAGAGCCAGGCGAATATGATTTCGATGGTATCTTGCAGGATCTAATGCGGGGCATCAATCGCAGTGCTTTGCCCGGAGAGAAAAACTTGATCGAGCTTCGTCAAAGTGTAAAAACACCAAGACCAGGCGTACTTGTAGTGACCCAGCATAGTGAGGAGACCATAAACCGCACTAAAGCGGGGCTCCCACATCGTTTCGGGATACTCAAGGATGCTGAACGGACATCAGAACACGATCATCAGATTCGGGAATTCTTCCGCTATGTCGGTTTCCGTTATTACATGAGAACTGCTCCGATTAAGGAAGAACTCCAGAAGTTCGTCGGCGTCTCAACGCTTTATCGATTGACGGAATTTCTGCACAGACTCGAGCTTGACCAGCCGGACAAGCGTTTGCCCGTGGTGATCCTGGGAGCCACAGGGACTGGCAAGGAGCACGTTGCCAGGCTCGTGCATGAAGTTGACCGCGCAAGGCGAGGAGCAATGTTGGGTAACGCCAGTCAGTTTGTGCCGGTACTGGTCTCGGCTATTGGCGAGGATGTAATGGAAGGCGAGATTTTCGGTATCGAGATACTTCAGAATAGTGATCGCGTAACTGGTTATATCCGAGAAGCTGCGAATGGAACCGTCTTTTTCGATGAGCTTGCAGATATCCCAAAATCCATACAGGGTAAATTACTTCGTTTTCTAGAGGAGCATCAGGTGCATCCCATTGGTGGCCAATGGGAGGACGTTCAAGACGTGCGAACCGTCTTTGCCACAAACGATGAGCCTGCTTTATCTGATCCTAAGCGTTTTCGCGAAGACTTCATTCACCGCATTGATGGTTTGACCTTTCGACTCCCTGACTTGGCAGAGCGTAAGGATGAGCATCAGCTTCTGATTGATCATTTTATTTTAGAGTCAGGTATGTGCGACAGGGCAGGAAAGAATCTTCATGAAACGATCACGCCAGAACTCAACGAAGATCTTCTTAAGTTATGCCGATCTGGAGGATTTACCGGTAATGTCCGTCAGCTCAAGATCTTCCTTGAACGCCTTGCGCGGTTCGCGTCGAAAGATTGCCCGGTAGGTAAGTATGAGTTTGAACAAGCCATGGCAGCGTCGCTACGCCAACCGGGTGTAAATAAACAACCATCTGAACAAACTGATAGCAACTCCCGTTCGGAAACAAGAATGACCGCGGACGAGTTAGAAAATCCACTGGATTTACTCCTTGATGGCATTGGATGGAACGAGTTTATCCAGCTGGATCGTTGGCACAAGGGTCGGATAATGAAGACGTCCGATGACATTGGCTTCGCACCGCGTGAAGTTGTTGGGAGGTTGATGAGCAATCAGCAAGCGGCTCAAGGCGACGATACCATTTTCGTAAATGGCTTGAGCAAACCGATCCAGGAATCATCCAAGGAAGCCGTATTAGCACGGTTGCTATCGACCTATGAAAGAAGCAAGAAGGCCTGGGTCGATTTCTATAAACAATCGAACAATGCCCCAACCGAGCAAGAATAGGGGGCAGAAAGATGGGACACGGGCATGGACACGGGCATGGACATGGACATGGACAGGGAAACCCCTACCAGCATGTGATAAATATTCTGGAAGGTAGACCACTGGCCTTACTTGCGCGTGATATTTTGGTGCAGACTAAGCATTGGGGATTTGGTGAGAAACATCTCAAACCAATCTCGACCGACGATGAAAAAAATGCGTGGGTTTTGATTGAGGCGGCAAAACTACAGACTCATTCGTTTGATGAGCAACAACTCCATAATCACGTGTTTGAACAGATCGATGTGGAAGCGGCTGAAGAATATGACGAAGAAATCTCGTTGCTCCTGGGTTATCTCGAGGGTGTTGCTTACCAAGACCAGAAAAAAGCCAAGCGCGAGGACTACAAGGTGACCGTAAGAAAACCAAAAAGAGATCTGGGTTTTCTGCAAGGCACCATCGCTGAACTTGCCGAAGAGTCTGGGTTTGATGAGCAAAGGCTTCGGCAAGCGCAGAGTATTCTGATGGGGACCAAGCCCCCTGGGCTCGCTGCGGAGGACAGATGGCAGTATCAACGCGTTCTTGCAGAGCTGTTTTTCTCGGAACAAGTGCCGGATCGGAAAAAGTTTGACGGAGGGAATGCCGATTACCTCTTTAGGTTGCGGGATCAATGCCGTGAGGAGTGGGGTGACGAAGTGTATGATGTATTTTCATCCATAATTGCACTCACAAAGCACAACGAAGAGAAAAGTGGGAACCATAATGGACCGCGAGGCACGCAGGCGATCCGTAGTCGGGCACAGGCGGCAAAGATCCTGCAAGTCGATGCAATTGTTGCCGAGCGCACACTGCATCTGTTCGCGCAGCTTCCCGAGGGGCCGGTAAGCGACAAGCGCTTTAGGCACCAGCACAAAGTCAATTTGGGGAGCATGCTTCTGGAAGCGGAATTGTATTGGGATGATTATACAAAAACGTATCGTGTGGAAGGGGTGCCCGGTGAAGACAGCATCGAAAGCCTTCTGAAAGATGAGCGGTTCGTAAAAGCCTGGGGAATCGCGAAGGAAATTATTGAGCAAAAGGCACGGGAAGTCCAACGGGCAGGAAGTAAGGAACCGCCGAGTGAAGGAAAAGACGAAGCGGCAGGGAAATGTGAACATGAAAATGACTCTTTACCTGATAACAAACACAAAAATAAAGCGGACAGACAAGCATGGGTTGAGGCTAAATACCGAGAGTTGGAAAAGCTCTATCAAGTGACGGCATCAATGAGTGAAATGGAGGAAGGTGGATATGACCGTGATGTTGAAAGCATAATGAGAGAGGCCGATAAGTTGTTCAGTACCTCAGACGGTGAGAATGTCAAATATGTAAACAAACTAAAGCCGTCGGAGTACCTTAACGAAGACGAGCTGCGCTGGTGGAACGTAGACAGGAAACTTACGGCGTACCAGAATAAAGCTTCCAGAATCCACAAAGCAATCGAATCAGTTGTGAACTATCAAAATGATTATATCGAGTCAAATGACCTATACAGGAAAAAAATTATATCCCGCCGGGCGTTGGCGGATTTGTGTGGTTATGAAGAACGGAATGTACAGCGTTGGTTCGAATTTATGGTAATTTCGATTAACGGCACACGCTGGTGGGCGCGGGATCTGTTTTGTGCTTCGGAAATCGAAAAATGGTGTAATGTCATCAAGTCGATTGTTTTCTCATCCGATCTACCACAATTGTTGCTTATGTATGCAACATACCCATGGCAGGGCCTTACTGCACGCTCTGTTTGGGAAATTCTGAATTACAGCGGTAAAGTGAACAATAGCAAGCGAGGTGTGGGTAAGTACTGGGCCAGAGTACGTGAAGAACTTAAAGAGGAAGGCAAAAAGCCACCTGACAAGGAGACTTTAACTAAGCGTATTATCGAATATATTATTGCAGAGCTTGGTGGTGGCGAGTTGAACCAGAGAGATAAACTGTATGAGGAAGTATGGAACAAACTGCATAGTAACTTTAAACAAAATGAAGATGCGGGCCAGAGCGCCAGGGAACTAAGCAGAAAGCGAATGGTCGCCTTGGTCGATAAGGTGATGGTTCAAATAGGGCAGCCAACAAATAAATCTCATGGGTATGATGTTGCTGCTGAATATCCAGTAGATGTTTTTTGGGTGCCAAAGTGATAGAAAAGGACGGCAAGGTTACCTTAAGGGGAATTCCCTTGAGGACAGTGTCGAAGTATAAGAAACTGATGGTGGGGTGGGGGTGGTTGTGAGTGATGTTGGAAAGGGAAGACCTGACACGAAACTCCGCATGGATGAAGCATATTATTGCATGGACTTCCTCGTGATACTCGACTTCGATGGAACGTCGGATGACCGTGCCGACACGCCCAGCATACATCCAGACGTCGTGGCTGCGCTTGCGCGAGGAGTGAATCGTGGTTGGCGCTGGGCGCTCAACTCAGACCGTGGCCGTGATGACCTGCTCCGTGTGGCATGCGAGTTGCCTACCAGGTTGCGCCCTGCAGCAGTGGTGGCTCAGCGCCGGGTGATCGATCTTGTAAACGGGCAGGGGTGCTACCGGCCTCACACGGCTTGGAATCAGGTTCGTGCGACCCTTCATCACGCCCTCTGGCAACGATTGGCGCCCCACCTTGGCGAATGGGCTGACGAGATCCGGGCTGCGTTTCGTGTGCGTCGTGACATCGTAAGAAATGACGCGTTTGGATTTATTGTCCATCCCGTAGACGTCCCGGCACTTCGAGCCCACATCGAAACACGTGTTGAGGTATTTCGAGACGCCGCGGTTTCCAGCAACCATGAGTCGTGTTTCATCGTCCACCGGGAGTTTTGCAAGGGTACGGTGTGTCGGGAGATCTCAAGGGTGCTAGGTATAGGGCGGCACCACGTGGGAGCGATTGGTGATGCGGCTAACGACCTTCCGATGCTCCAGATGGATGCCTCCGGAGCAGTTGGTTGTCCTGCGAGTGCGTCGGCAGATGTACAGCGATGCGTATGTTCAAGGGCTAGAGGGTATGTCGCGCGTTCGGACGGTGCGATCGGCACAGCCGAGGTGCTGGAGGCATGGCTCTTGGCTTGGCCGGATAGGGATCATATTCGTCCAGAACAAGGCGTCGGGGAGGCCCGAAATGTCTGACCCACGTCCCCACCTGTTGATCCACGGCTATGGCCTGCTCGATGTAAAGTACAACTTGGTTGCCGGCAGCCGGATGAGTGGACTCACGCTCTATACTACCATTCTAGTCGATGGTCTTGCACCGTCGTACAAGCAGACCTTCCTTTGTGGTTGTCTTGACTATACCGAGTTGATCACGCGCGCTCTTCGTCAGGACTTATCGGTGGTCGAGTATAGTGCGCTCTTCCCGAGCCTGCTGGAGCGGGAAGGCCAGTTCGAGCCTCAGGCCGCGCGCTCTCTGTACCAGGACCGAGTAGCTGAGCAGGACAACCCGATCTACGCATCACTGGCGTGCATTTATGCACGTATAGTATTGGATATCCGGCCTCATCTCATCAACGCGCACAATCCGAATGCTGTCTGTGCCGCGCTACATGCTGTACTGAGTGGAGTTGACCTCCCGCCAATCCTCGCGACGATACATGATGTAAACCCTATTCAGATCAGGTTCATATCTCGTAACCAAGATTACATAGCACTGTTCGTAGCGATCTCGGGGGCGGTCAAGACAAAGTTGGTGGCTGCTGGCATTTCGCCCCAACGCATTCGCACCATACCGAATGGTGTAGTGCTTCAGCCCTTTTTGGAAGTTGGAGATATCCAATGGCAAGACGTCGCTCAGTCTCACGGATTACGGGAGGAATCTGCGTTCACGATCCTGGTGCCAGCACGCCGAGTGCCAGGTAAGGGCATCGACATCGCCATTTGCGCCTTCGATAAGTTGTACAGACGTCGCCAAGAGCCAATGCGGCTCTTGATTTCAGGCGCTGGATTAGCAGAACCCGTGTATGAAGCCGAGCTCCGCGCTTTAGCTTTATCGCTAAAAGCACGGCATCGTATCCATTTCCTTGACGCGGTCGCCTATGAAGAACTCCCCGCACTCTTTCGCGTCTGCGACGTATCCTTACTTCCGTCGACCGTGCCCGAGGGCTTCGGCTACGCTAACATTGAAGCCATGGCAACTGCAGGGCCTGTAGTCGTCACCACCGCTCATGGCGGTCCCTTGGACTATATGATTGACGGACATAACGGAATCCTAGTTCCCCCTGGCGATGTTGACGCGATCGCTGACGCGCTCGAGCGCGTTCTCGACGCGCCGCGCGATTTCGCCGCCGTCCGTAGTGCAGCTCGCGCCACCGCGATTCGCTATCCTGCCGACGCGATGATCGCGTCGTATGACACCTGCATTCAAGACCTACTGTCCAGGCGGCCAGCATGAAGTACGATGTGTCTTCTCTTCGCCCGGAGCTTGAGCGCGCCGGGGGTAAAATATGGCTACTGAATGCAGAATCTCGGCGGCGTGTTCTACAACACCTAGCAATCTCAGGGCCTGCGGGACTTGCGGACTTGTTACCGGAGCGTCTGGCTCTATCCGTATTCCACGAGGACTCTGCGGATGTGGTTCAATGGTACGTACGCTGGATCGGAGCTCACCTCGAAAGCGACGAACGTCCAGCGTTCGATCTATCCGACGATGCGCTCTGCAAGGAGGGACCACGTGTGCTGCTCGTGTCCCCCGTCTACCGCCTCAAAGAAGCGTCTATTGGACTCGTTCGGATCGCATTTTTCCTCCGCGGTCTCGGGATCCGCGCGGACTGGGTGGCAGCGACCCCAGACAACCTGGAGGAGATCCTGCGGCAGGCTCGCAAGGGCAGCTATCATGTGATCGGGCACGGAACGACGCATTACACCTTTGGCGAGGACATGAGGTTCCTCGCGCGGATGGCTGACGCTAGTCCGCAGAGCTGTTTCCTCCTAGGCGGGCACGGCGCTGTATTTGATCCCCCGATGCTAAGACAGGTGTTGTCCGAGACGCCGGTGTCTGTCGTCGTACGGGGCTTCGGCGAGCGCAGTACCGCGTGTGTGGCGATGGCTCAGGTGCCCGCTGGATTCGGTTGTCCATTGCCTCTTCGCCGCATTCCAGGGATCCATCTCCTCCATGATGACGAGGTGCTGAGTACAGGCGTAGATGCATACAACGAGCTAGAATTCCGCGTGTTGCACGCCATCTTTGACGGCCGGTACTACCCTGTGGAGGAGGGGGTAACGCGACTCATAACGTCCACACATTGCCCCTTCCCGTGTGTATTCTGCTCAAGCCGTAATTTCCCAGAGCAGGCGGCAACACGGCTGGATCCATCCGACGTCGTGCACTTGGTTAGCGAGGTCAGACGTCACCATCCGGAGCTCCACTTCGTTGAATTCAACGACGACAACTTTTCGATCGGCTACCGACGCGACGGCCGGTTTCACCGCGGCACCGATTGGCTCAGCGAGTTGTGCGACCTCTCAAAAGGAGAAGTATTCGACGGTCTGCGCACCTACTGCAACTCCCGGGCCGACACCATCGACTACGAGACCCTGGTGCACCTCGTTAAGGACACTAAGCTCGCCAAGATCTGAATGGGTCTTGAGCACGTGAACGTCGCCGTACTCAAGGCAATGAAGAAGGGCACCCGGGTACAACGCGTCCTAGACCGCATCCGTCAGGCCCTGGAGCTAGGGCTCGACACCAACTTCTTCGTGATTCTCTTTTCGAAGTGGGAAACCCGCCAGACCTTGGTCGAACTAATAGATGTTTCGAGCCGGCTTGCATTGGAGGGTGGCTGCCTCGTCTACAATTGGGGTTTTCAACCTCTTCGCGGCGCTGATATTAGCAAGGATCCCTCGAACCAGTACCTGAGATCACAGGAGCAGGTGGAGACCTTTCGATTTGAACAGCGGGGCAAGATCGTGCCGGACGACAAGGAGATGGCTACTTGGTTCCGTCACATGAACGAACACTTGGACGCGTACTTCGGTCTCCAAGATGAGTTACTCTCCCGGGTGGCCGACTTTGGGCGGACGTCTCAACTCGACGCTCGCTCGCCGTGGATTCGGCGTATATTCCGCCAACATCGCAATGTGAACCTGTCAAACACCTTGACAAATCTAGTTCGCTTTCACTCAATGTTCGAGTACGGAAGGCGATTTCTAAGTCCGGAGGATTCGTACTTTGTCGAAGAAGCAAACCATACGTGGGGCACGGTGTTAGCGTATGTCTTCAACGGGCCCACATACCCGCACAACGGTTCGGCCACATCCATCCGGCGAAAAATGGCGTTCTTGGCAAAGGAGATCGATTCTGACTGGGGTTGCGATGTCGCTGCCAAGTTGGCGGTCGAACTGGATGTTGTCCGTATCGGCATGCGCGCGCCCAACCATCCCGTCCTCAAACCAGATTCAGTAGCTCACCATGTCTGGGTCGTGAAGGCGTTGCCTCGGTGGCGCGAAGGGATTGAGCATGTCGACACATGCTCCGAAGCCGGGGCCTACGCAAAGGCCGCCTTGGAGGAGATTGAAGGTTGGCTGGGCGGTTGTCCTACACACGAGGGGTCGGAATGCGACACGCCTATTGCCAAGAACCTGGACTACATCCTGTGAACATCATGGAAGTCCATACCGCTGGTGGCCACCGAATCTCCTTCCCAGAACAGATCGATCAGCGCATGATAGTATTGAAGGTCAACACTGTCTGCAATCTGCGCTGCGACTACTGTTGGTATGTGATCAACCCATCGCTTCACGTGCCGGTCCGAGAGGAAGCGACCCCCGCCGAGATGGCAGAGATGGTGCGTGAAATCAGCCCCCGTCGCGGCGACACGGTGTACCTGTCCGGGGGAGAGGCCGTACTGCGAAAGGATATCGTGCAAATCTGCCACTCCATCTGCACGGCGGGCGCACGGGTATATCTCACAACGAATGGGATGCTCCGCGATCGGCTGCTCGCGCTGGCGTCAGAAGTACACGGCTACGTTGTGTCGTTGGACAGCATCAACCCTACGCTGCACGACGCGCACCGCGGAGGGCACGAGGCAACAGTAGAGAACCTCCCGTATCTCGTTGCAGTGCGGCCTGTCTGCGTGTCGGTTGTGTTGTCCCGGGAGAATCTGAACCAGTTGGTTGCCATCGCCGATGCTTGCGTCGAGTGGGGCGTTCAGAGCCTCTTCTACCAACTCCTATGGTTTCCCAAGGGCATGCCTGAGCGCGAGGTACGCTGCATGCGTACCGCGGATCAAGGTGCTCTCACGGCCGCGCTCGACGTCCTTGATCAGTACAGGGATCGACTGCAACTGCCCCCCCCAGCTTACCGCTCACTTGTGGAGGCAACAGTAGCCGCAGGCGGTGCTCGGGGATACGTAGCCAACTGTTTTGCTATGCAGGGCTACCTGACGACCGACCCACGTGGTGGGGTGCTTAGATGTCTTCCGCACGACTATCTGGAACGCGGTGGCGACCCACATGACGTGCCGTGGCGAGACGGCGTGTGCCACTACCTATCCGAGGAGTGCACGTGCCTTATGGGATACTTCCACACGGACCTGTTTGATGGATTGGACTGACGACCGCTTGCCGTGGCCCGTGATTGATGGGCGTAGCTGTCTCGTTGCGACGCATTGGTTCCCCGACGTTGACGGGTTGGCGTGTGCTTCGGCGTGGCTTCACTTGGCCAGAGCCATGCAACCTAACGCGCGGATTGCGTTGTTTACCCCTACGCCTGTCCCCGAACGGCTAGCGTGGCTTGTAGAAGGCGTTACACTCGAAGACGGGCGGTCGCTTGCGACGTTTGAAGCCTGTCTGGTGCTTGATTGCACGCCGGAATCCAAACGGACGCGGCTACCCGAAGGATGGATTCGCGAGCGGGCGACGGTGGGGCGCATCTGGTGCGTCGATCACCACGGCTCAGAGGGGCTCGCTGGGTCCCCAGCACTAGCGTGCGCGTTCTTGGATCAAGGGTTACACCACCCGCTTTTCTTCGCCAGCATCTGGTCAGACACACGCCGCCTTGCGTACCACCAAGGTGACGCAGTTCGCTACCTGGCGAAGCTGTTTTCGGGGGGGTTGGATGATGCAGAGGCCAGCCGGCAACAACAGTTGCTTGAGCCCCGTCGACCGGAGGTGCTGTTTCGGGATATTGTGGAGCGTACCGAAGTCGTACTGTCCTGCGAGGTCGACAGCGTAGGCACCGCCTTGGTAGTGGCCTCCTCGCGTCCGTGGCGACACGCGGACACAATCCACGAGGTGCGCGAGTTGTTGCTGCATTACGCAGACTTCTTGGTGGTGATAGACCGGGAACGGGACCGGGTTTCGATGTGGTCGTTGTCGGGGCAGGATCTTGGCCTTGGAGAGGTCGCGTCTGCGATGCTGGGAGGTGGCGGTCATCCACACATGGCGGGTGGTTCGCTCGGCGGTGCTTCACCTTCTGAGATGGGAGAGCGTATCCTCGCTGCTGTGGCCCGTCATGCTCGCAAGCGTTCAACATGAGACTACTCACACTCTCCAACGATATCCTCGGTGGTCAGATTCTCGGCTACGCAGGCGTCTACACGGCCACCAAGTGGCTCAGCGAGATGTTTACGCGTGCGGGTGCGGATGTATTTGAGATTGGCTTTGGGTGTGCCGGTGAGGGCCCTTCACAGCAGCTGCCGGTGTCCGCTGCAACGTCGATGCTTGTGGCAGGCGAAATCGACGCGATCTGCACCCAGTACGTCGAGGCCGGTGCACCGTTTGACCTTGCTGCCATGAGCCCCCATGTGGTCCCGGTAGTGTCCATCGGCCACGACCTCTTCAATGCGATGGCGCCCCTGCGAGCCTACCTCGCCTCGCCGGCGAGGCACGTGTCGGATGTTGTGGTGTTGTCCTCCGATGCGGGTGCACGTGCTTTTCGCCGCATGATCGACCTTGCCGGAGGCACCGCTACAGGGGACGTTGACGTTCGCGTACTACCCCTAGGCATCGATCCTGTGCCCCGGCGTAGGCAAAAGCCGGTCACGTCGGGTGAGGTGACCTTTCTATGGCTGGGACGCTTCTCCGAGACCTACAAAGCGGATCTCCGTCCGCTACTCCTGGCATTTCGCGAGGTGATCAGTCGCGAGGGCCCGCCCGTGCGCTTGGTCCTTGCGGGTGCAGACGTCTCCGGGGTGGCCGAAGTGCTACGGGCACACGCCAAGCGTATCGGTATTGACGCGCACTGCACATGGTATCCGAGCGCGTCCGCCGAGGTTCGTGAGGCGTGCCTGGCCAACGCAGACGTGCTAGTGAACGTGTCGGACCACGTACAGGAGACATTCGGACTGGTCAATTTGGAGGCTATGGCGCGCGGACTGCCCGTGATTGCGGGTGCGTGGAGCGGCTTCCGGGAGATCGTAGTGCACAGCCAGACCGGGTTACTGGTACCGGTGACCCTGGATAGGTCGCTGCTCGACGATGCTACTGTAGATCCCTATGGTTCGGTTTCGCTGGCGGCTGTCGTTTCTATTCCTGCGTTGATCGATGCGATGACCACACTGCGTACAAGCGAGGCCATGCGTCAGAAGATGGGAGCCGCAGGCCGTCAACGCGTTGCAGATGTGTACGCTACTGAGGTTCTGGGGCCCCAGTACATCGAAGTTGTGAAGGAGCGCGTAAGGATTGCACAGAGTGCTGGTCGACGGGGGAATCCGCGGGCGTGGATGCCACATGCTTTCGCCCACTACGGGAGCCCCGCTCTCGGCACTCTCACGGAGGGGCATGTCTCCCTAGACGTTGCATTCGATATTGTGCCGGACCCTGCACTTCGGGCTGCCATGCGATCTGCTCTTCTCCGATGGCGGGACGGGGCCCCACAGGGTACGACTCGTCTCGACCGAATCGCGCGCGCGACGCTTGTGAAACTCGGCGTACTGGAAGGGACGGAGGCAAAGTCATGACGGGGATGAAAGCTCGGGTGGCGCTTGGTCGCGTGTTGTCGCATGACAATTCAGCGTGTATTGTCGTAGATGGGGAACTCATCACAGCGATCGCTACCGAGAGGCTCACGGGTCACAAGCACGACCATAGCCACAACGACCTCGCAATTCGCTACTGCCTGGACGCAGCTGGACTGACAATTGACGATGTCGACGTCATCGTGCAGAACTCACCGAAGCACTACTTCCGTAGCGGTTCCGAGAGTGCGTACTTTCAAGATGGCGACCCGCGCGTGTACACCGTATCACATCACCTCGCGCATGCCTGGGCGGTGTGGGCAACGAGTCCCTTCGACGAAGCTGCCATCGTAGTCGTCGATGGTCGAGGTAACTTCGTCCCACCGGAACGAGACATCGTATTGCCCCCAGGAAAGCATAAAGTATTCGACGATGGATGGCTCGGATGGCAGATCGAGGTGGAATCGATATACAGAGCAGATAAGAACGGCGTGCGTCTCATTGCCAAGCACACAAACCGCGGCTTGCCAGCGTCAATTGGTGCCCGCTTTTCAAGGCAAGACGGGCTGTATCCTGGAGAGTACAGCGGCTACTACCAGTACGCTGGACTTGGTGCTCTGTACGAACAAGTATCGCGAGGTCTATTCAGCGCCCCTCTAGACGGTGGAAAAGTGATGGGTTTGGCCGCCTATGCAACTCCCAATCCGGCGAACGCATGCCGGATGCTAGTTCCAGACGGCGAGTGGCCCCCAAAGTTGGGCATACAGTGGCTGTTCGATGTTGCTGAACCGGTCCCGGTTAGTGAGCGCTTCAGTGAGGCGGCGCAACTCGCTGCTGACGTGCAGCTTGCGCTGGAGGAGGGCATGGAGGCACTGGCGCGCCGTGCGCGGGAACTCACCGGTTGCGCGAACCTCTGCCTAACGGGTGGAGTGGCACTTAATTGCCGCGCCAACGACCGTCTCCACAGGGCTGGCATCTTTGACAAGATCTTCGTGCAACCGACGTGTAACGATGCCGGAGCAAGCCTAGGGTGTGCCTACTACGGGTACGTAGTGGGACTCGGAGGAGAAATTACCCATCAGCGTTACCACGACTTCCGTGGGCGGTCGTACGACGCAGAGGTGCCTTCGGTGCTACAGCGGTGGGATGCGGCTGTGGAGTGCGAGAAGGTGAAGGATACGACCGTCGCTGCGGCCAAGCTGCTCGATGCTGGTTTGGTGATTGGGTGGTACAGAGGTGGTTCCGAGTTCGGCCCGCGTGCACTGGGGCACCGGAGCATACTCGCTCTTCCAGGCGACGCAGCAGTACGCGAACGGCTCAACCGTGAGATTAAGCGGCGTGAACCGTTTCGACCGTTCGCGCCCGTGGTCACCGCAGAGGCTGCGACTGCAATCTTTGATTTTGACGGGGAAAGCCCGTATATGTTGCGCACCGTGCCAGTGCGCCCAAAATATCGGGAAATGCTGGCTGCGGTTACCCACGTGGACGGCACAGCGCGGGTGCAGACGGTGGCACTTGGTGACAATCCGGTTCTGCACGCTCTGCTTGAGCGGATTAGCGAGCACTATGGCCTACCGGTGTTGCTCAATACTTCTCTGAACACAGCAGGATTCCCTATTGTGGAGACTCCGGAGGATGCCATTCTGTGCCTGCTATCCAGCGGCTTGGACGCGCTGGTGTTCGATGGCTGGGTTGCTCGTCGTCGCTTTGAGCACCTTGATGCTCTCCGAACCTTCGGAACACCGGTGCGCTGGCGGCTGCTACCGGACGTGGTGGTGCGAACGACGTGGAGGAACGGCGAGCAATGTGCCGAGTTGGCACGAGGACCGCGGCGGTGCGAACTCTCACCATCTGAGGCCCGGCTCGTATTGGGTGCGGTCGAGTTAGATGACCTCGCGGCACAACTCGACCTCGCGGCGTCGCTAGAAGTGGAGCCGAGTGTGCTCGACGCGCTACTTCGTGAGGGATGGGCACTAGGCGAACGTGTAAACCGAGGAGCACGGTATGCTTGATTGGTGGCTAGGAGTCTGTCGGACTTAGCAACAAAACACGCACGGATAGGGGAATCGCATGAAATACTTGACTGGATTAATAAGATATTAACCGTAATTCGCCTATCT
>VAPH01018459.1_pt1 | contig 41279 bp, 43 predicted proteins | sample 3393861 | NCBI WGS metagenome assembly VAPH01 (sample SAMN08290439, study PRJNA428436) | hydrothermal vent metagenome | isolation source: Deep-sea hydrothermal vent chimney | place: Atlantic Ocean: South-mid Altantic Ridge | reverse complement strand
TTAGTCGGGAGTCAACAATAAAAATGTTGATTGTGTCGATATATTACATATAGAGTATGGATTGCTAATATGAAAAAAAATTCCAAGTGTTATGTGGCGGGCCATCGTGGCATGGTCGGCGGTGCAGTTGTGAGAGCACTTCGGAGTAGAGGCTTCGAAAATATTATTACCAGAACCCACGCCGAACTGGACCTGACCAATCAGCAGTCTGTTGAAGAATTTTTTGTCACAGAGGAGCCAGACTATGTTTTTTTGGCTGCCGCCAAGGTGGGAGGGATTTATGCCAATGATACTTATCCGGCCGACTTTATCCGTGAGAACCTGCAGATTCAAACCAATATAATTGATTCTGCTTATCGAAATAATACAAAGAAGCTACTGTTTTTAGGGTCGACCTGTATTTATCCCAAAATGGCACCGCAACCGATGAAGGAAGAATACCTGCTAACAGGCCCGTTGGAGCCAACCAACGAGTGGTATGCAATAGCCAAGATTGCAGGCCTGAAAATGTGCGCTGCCTATCGAAGGCAATATGGATTTGATGCGATATCAGTGATGCCAACCAACTTGTATGGTCCGGGCGATAATTTTGGTCTGGAAAACTCACATGTGTTGCCTGCACTAATGAGACGTTTTCATGAAGCCAGGATCAATGGTGATAGTCAGGTTGTGGTTTGGGGAACCGGAACCCCGCGGCGTGAATTTCTACACGTTGAGGATATGGCAGATGCCGTGTTGTATTTGATGGAAAATTACTCTGGTGAGGAGATAGTTAATATTGGTGTCGGTGAAGATATTTCTATCAAGGAAATTGCTGTTATATTAAAAGAAGTGGTTGGCTTCGAGGGTGAGTTGGTATTCGACACATCAAAACCAGATGGCGCACCGAGGAAGCTGTTAGATGTTTCATTTTTGAACAGCCTTGGCTGGATCTCGAAGATAGCCTTGCTGACAGGTTTAATGTCTACGTATCAATGGTTTCTTGAGCATCAGGATGATTATCGGGATGTTTGAAACAGTTATCCCTGCTCAGGAATAATTCCACGTTTGGCCAGGATGTTAATCACCTGGTCAACACAGTCCTCGAGTTTTTCTTCACCGGTATTGACCAGAATCTCCGGCTTTTCCGGTTCTTCATACGGAGATGAGATGCCGGTAAAATCCCTGATTACCCCTTTCCTGGCCTTTTTATACAGCCCCTTTACGTCGCGTTGTTCGCAAACCTCCACGTCTGCCTTGCAGTAAATCTCCAGATAGTCGCCATGAGGCATCATGCCCCTCACCAGTTCACGGTCTGACCTGAAGGGTGAAATAAAGGCCGTGAGTGAAATAACGCCGGACTCCAGCATTAACTTGGCAACATTGCCGATCCTGCGAATATTTTCTTTTCGGTCTTCATTAGAAAACCCCAGGTCACCGCATAATCCATGGCGGACATTGTCACCATCGAGCACATAGGTTGAACAACCCAGTTGGTGCAGTTTTTCCTCTGTCGCATGTGCCAGGGTGGATTTACCAGCGCCCGATAGCCCGGTGAACCACAGGACGACACTTTTGTGATTGTTCAATGCTTCGCGACGCTTGCGTGTCACGGTTGCATGATGCCAAACGACATTGGTGCTTGTGTTATCGATTTCGTTCATATTATTTCGGGCTTTTCAGGAAATTCTTCTGGTTGTATTTATCTGATAAGATAGCATTATTTAGTTGTGAAATATATATTGCCTATGTTGATTGCAGTATGTGAGAGCGGCTTTGTACACGGATGTACTTATGCCGCGAACACATGGATGTGCAGGAGCGACTTTGTACACGGATGTACTTATGTCGCGAACACATGGATGTGCAGGAGCGGCCACGGGCCGCTCCTGCGAAGCAGTACATATGTTAATGTGAGAAATCAATAATGTCGATGATAGATGTGTTCAATGGTGATGCAGACGGTATCTGTGCATTACATCAACTGAGATTGCAGAGCCCATCCGAGAATATTCTTGTGACCGGGGTGAAACGTGATATTTATTTGTTGCGACGAGTCGATGCTGCCAAAGATGACCATGTCACCGTGCTGGACATTTCGCTGGACAAAAACCGGGTGGATTTGCAGCGATTGCTGGATGGTGGAGTGCAGGTCAGTTATTTTGACCACCATTTTGCAGGGAAAATACCGGAGCATCCCAATCTTGATGCCCATATTGATACATCGTCAGATGTCTGTACCAGTTTACTGGTCAATGGCTATCTCAAGGGCCAGTATGTGGCCTGGGCGGTGACGGCCGCTTTTGGAGATAACCTGGCTGACAGCGCATACAAGCTGTCATCTGCGCTGGCCATCAATAATAAAGAACTGAATCTGTTGCAGGAACTTGGTACTTATATCAATTATAATGGTTACGGTTCAAGGGTTGATGATCTCTTTTTCCATCCTGCAGAACTGTACATTCAAATAAAACCCTTCAAGGATCCTTTTATTTTTATTAATGAGTCCTTATCATTTGCAGTATTGAAAGAGGGTTATGCAGAGGATATGGCCAAGGCAGCCGGGGTAACCGCAGAAATAGAAAGAGAATCATTCGCCGTTTTTGTGTTGCCTGACAGTGTCTGGTCGAGAAGGGTGAGTGGTGTCTTTGCAAATAATCTTGCGAATAATTTTCCTGATCGCGCACATGCAATCTTAACCAGGCAAGACGGGAATTCGTTTGTTGTCAGTGTCAGGGCACCACTATCGAACAAAACCGGGGCAGACGAGGTTTGTCGTCAGTTTAAATCCGGGGGTGGCCGCATGGCGGCGGCTGGCATTAATAATTTACCACAGGGAGAGTTTGATAATTTTGTTGCCGTGATGGGTAAACGGTTCGGAGGTTGATGTTTCAGATTTTATTTATGAAACTTCGGGCAGACGGGTCTTTAATCTTTGAGGGTTTAATTCCCCGTTGCTTGCAGCGGGGTTGTTTATTTACGGTACTATCTGAAAACAATAGTGTATTATCGTTTGTAAAATGGGGCGCGAGTGTTAGAATGCGTGTTCGCAAATTGCGCCCGTAGCTCAACTGGATAGAGTATCAGGCTTCGAACCTGAGTGTTGGGGGTTCGAGTCCCTCCGGGCGCGCCATGTTTTCAATCACATTTGGGGTCCAATCACATTTTGGGCCAGAGTAAAAACCCGCCGTATTGATAACCTGCGTTTGTGGTAATGGTTATTCTGACAGGTGTGAACAATGTCGAGCCTGATCCAATTCCCCTTCACTGATTCTCCGTAGTTCCATTTCTTATAATGGTAATAAATATTATCATTATTATCGATAAATTTGTTTATACGGTCTATTATGTATATAAATATTATCATTATTATGATTTTAGCCTTGTAAGGCAATAAAAATTATCATTATGAATATTAATGCAATGACGAACCGGGCGATTGCCGCTGAAGTCGGTCGTCGAATCGAGCAAATGCGCCTGGAGCAAAACCTTACCCAGCAACAAATGGCCGATGAGATTGGCGTGTCGCGGGTTAGTTATCGCAAGTTGGCGGGGGGTGCTGGCAAGTTTGAGAATATTATTGCGGTGTTACGTGTCCTGGGGCGGCTGGACCTAGTCGAGCAGTTTGTACCCGAGACAACATTCAGCCCAATGGAGCAGTTAAGACTTAAGGGTAAGCACCGGCAACGTGCAACAGGCGTGCATGTGGAAAAAGTGGAAATTAACACCAAAAAACAAAAATCGGGATTGGATTGGTAGTGCAAAATCTGGCTGAAGTTCGTTTATGGGGTAAACGGGTTGGCGCACTGGCGTATAACCCGGCGTCCAGAATAAGCAGTTTTGAATATGCCCCGGAATGGCTTGCCGGCGGGGTTGAAATCGCACCATTACGAATGCCGTTGTCATCACAAATATTTCAATTCCCGGGTTTAAATCCAGAGACCTACAAAGGGTTGCCTGCTATTTTTTCTGATGCCTTACCCGATGATTTTGGCAACGCCGTCATCAATGCATGGCTGGCCAGAAATGGAAGGAGTACTGATCTATTTACACCACTTGAGCGTTTGCTTTATATCGGTAATCGCGGCATGGGAGCGCTCGAGTTTGAACCTGCTATTGCAATGACAACGACAGGTAGTGAGAAAATTGAGCTTGTATCATTGATCGAAATGGTACAGAAAATCCTGGATCAGCGCTCCAATTTGTCGCCAGGTGTATTGCCTGACCAAACCAGTAATGATGCGATGTCAGTATTATTCCAGGTGGGGACATCTGCCGGTGGGGCGCGGGCAAAGGCATTGGTCGCAGTGAATGATGACAGAACCCGGTTACGCACAGGGCAGGTAGATGCACCACAAGGTTTTGAACACTATTTACTCAAATTTGATGGTATAGAAGAGCACAGGGTTAACAGCGAAGTCTTTGGTGACCCGAACGGTTTTGGCCGTATTGAATATGCCTATTATCTTATGGCGGTGGATGCCGGAATAACCATGTCCCCGTCAGAGCTGTTAATAGACGGGGAAAGGGCGCATTTTATGACAAAACGTTTCGACCGTAGCAATAACAACAAGTATCATTATGCGTCTTTATGTGCAATGGATCATGCCGATTATAAAAGAACCGGGACGTATAGTTATGAGCAATTGTTATCTGTTGCAAGACAATTAAAATTACCAAGAGAAGATGCCATTGAAATCTATCGGCGAATGGTATTTAACGTAATCGCCAGAAATCATGACGATCACAGCAAAAACACAGGTTTCTTGTTGAATTCTGCTGAGAGTCAATGGCGTTTGTCGCCTGCTTTTGATCTGGCTTATAGTTATAAAAAGAGTTCACCCTGGGTTAATTCGCATCAGATGAGTTTAAATAACAAGCGGGATAATTTTACGCGTGATGATTTACTGGCTGTGGGTACGCTAATCGGTAACTTCAGGAAAGAGTCCAGGCAGATCATTGATGCGGTAATCTCGGTTGTGGAAAAGTGGTACGACTATGCAAATAAAACAGGCGTCTTTGACGATTGGGCCGATGAAATAAAGAAAAATCACAGGCTTTTATTTTAATAGCATGCCGGTGCCGGTTTCCCGACCAACGGATCAGCCGCCAGGGTGTTGTTCGATGTGTGTGACAGTTCAGGTCCGATCATGTCCGCAATCGCACGTTTCTGATTCTTGCGTATCATGGCAGCCTCCGGGAACATAACTGTATCACTCATTTTCCAATGTAATTTGATACTCACCGAGCATAGCCAGGTGATTGAGACGTGCACGTTTGAACAGGGCCTTTTGCGCGGCCGATACCATCTCAGGTTTACCCATCCATTCCTGCAACGCTGTTTGCTGCAGGGCACGACCATAGGAAATACTCAATCGCCAGGGTGCATCGAGCCCCTGCTGATTGATGGCATTGAGGTTGGCAGTGGCCTCTTCAGGTTCCTGGCCGCCAGAAAGAAAATTGATGCTCGGAACCGCTGCCGGGACGGTGCGGCGCAGAACCTTGAGGGTGGCGGTGGCCACTTCACCGGGTTCGGCATGCCGGCAGCCCTTGCCGGGCAGCACCATATTCGGCTTCAGTATCATCAACTCCAGTACGACATGGTGACGGCACAGGGCATGAAATACTGCGTGTTGTACCGCTTCGGTGACTTCGGTGTGGCGATCGATGTCATGACCGCCATCCATTAATACCTCCGGCTCCACAATCGGTACCAGTCCTTCTTCCTGACACACGGCGGCATAACGGGCCAGCATTTCGGCATTGGCCCTGATGCCGTGTTGGCTGGGGACATGTTTGTCAATGGCATAGACTTCACGCCACTTGGCGAAGCGCGCACCCTGTTGTTTGTAGCTACGCAGACGTTCAGCCAGGCCGTCCAGACCCTGGGTGATCAGGTCACCAGGTGATAAGGCCAGCGGGACCTTGCCCTTGTCGACCTTGATACCGGGCACGATGTTACGCGTCCAGGCCACCCTTGGAATGGTGTTACCATCACCGGACTTCTGGCCGAGGGTTTCCTCAAATAAAATAATGCCGCTGATGTAGTCCCCCAGCCCATCCGTTGTTACCAGCAGATTGCGCCAGGCACACCGGTTTTCTTCGGTGGGTTCAACATTGATTGCCTTGAAACGCTTGGCTATAGTGGGCGAGCTTTCGTCTGCGGCAAGTATGCCGCGACCTTTCTGTACCATGTCCTTGATGGTGGTTTCAAGTTCTGTCGAGTATTGCATTATCTTTCTCCTGTTGTGTTTATTACCATTGCCAGTCACGAATTTCCGGCATGTCTTCACCGTGCTCGGTGATGTACTGTTTATGTTCAATCAGTTTGTCGTGCATTAACTGTTTCAGATAAGTGCCCCTGGAACCCAGACCATCAACCCGGTCGATGACATCGCCGACCAGATGAAAGCGATCCAGATCATTCAATACCGTCATATCGAAGGGGGTTGTAGTGGTCCCCTCTTCCTTGTAACCGCGTACGTGCAGACCCTCGTGGTTGTTGCGCCGGTAGGTCAGCCGGTGAATCAGCCAGGGGTAACCATGGAAAGCAAATACAATGGGTTTGTTGATACTGAACAGGGCATCGAAGTCGTCATCATTCAGGCCGCTCGGGTGTTCTTCCCTGGGTTGCAGGGTCATCAGGTCGACGACGTTGATGACACGAATTTTCAACCCGGGCAGGTGTTCACGCAGGATCTTGACGGCGGCCAGGGTTTCGATTGTCGGCACGTCGCCAGCGCAAGCCATGATGACATCCGGCTCATCCTCCTGATCGTTGCTGGCCCAGTCCCAGACACCAATACCTTCATGACAGTGTTTGATGGCAGCTTCTATATCAAGCCACTGCGGTTCGGGTTGCTTGCCGGCGATGATGACATTCACCCTGTCGCGACTTTTCAGGCAGTGTTCGGTGATGCACAGTGTGGTATTCGCATCCGGTGGCAGATAGACCCGCACGATATCGGCTTTTTTGTTGACGACATGATCAATGAAACCGGGGTCCTGGTGTGAAAAGCCATTGTGATCCTGTCGCCACACGTGCGAGGTGAGCAGGATATTCAACGAGGCAATCGGTCGCCGCCAGGGGATTTCCTTGCTGACCTTGAGCCACTTGGCATGCTGGTTGAACATGGAGTCGACGATATGGATGAAGGCCTCATAACAGGAAAACCAGCCGTGTCTGCCGCTCAGCAAGTAACCTTCCAGCCAGCCCTGACAGGTGTGCTCCGACAGAATCTCCATAACCCGGCCATCCGGTGCCAGGTGGTCATCATACTCATAGGTTTCGGCCTCCCAGGTTCGGTTGGTGACGTCGAGCAGGGCGCCCAGCCGGTTGGAGACGGTTTCATCCGGCCCCATGACACGGAAGTTCTGTTGCCCGGCGTTCAGCGCCATGATATCGCGCAGAAAATAGCCCATGCGCCGTGTGGCCTCGCCGGTCACACCACCCGGGGTCTGTACCTCCACGGCATAGTCACGATAATCGGGTAATTTCAGGTCGCGTAGCAACAGGCCGCCGTTGGCGTGCGGGTTGCTGCCCATGCGTCGTGTGCCCTCAGGTGCAAGCCTGGACAATTCCGGCATGAGTCGACCGTTACTGTCGAACAGGGTGTCGGGCCGGTAGCTTTTCATCCACTGTTCAAGTACACGTATGTGTTCCGGTTTCTCAGCGAGCTGGGCAAACGGCACCTGATGGGCGCGCCAGTAGTCCTCGATCTTGAGGCCATCAATTTCCTTCGGGCAGGTCCAGCCCTTGGGGGTCCGCAGAATAATCATCGGCCAACGCGGACGATCGGTCTTCCCGGAATGACGTGCGGCCTTCTGAATCCCCTGAATGTCATCCATGGCCTGATCCAGCGTGGCAGCCATGGCCTGATGGACGGCAACCGGGTCAGAGCCTTCAACCAGATACGGGGTGTAGCCATAACCGATAAACAGCGCAACCAGTTCATCACGACTGATGCGCGCCAGCACGGTCGGGTTGGCTATCTTGTAGCCATTGAGGTGCAGTATGGGCAGCACGGCGCCGTCATGTTGCGGATCAAGGAACTTGTTGGAGTGCCAGGCCGTGGCGGCGGGGCCGGTCTCTGCCTCGCCATCACCGACCACACAGGTGACGATGAGATCAGGATTATCGAAGGCTGCGCCGAAGGCATGGCTGAGTGAATAACCCAGTTCGCCCCCTTCATGGATGGAGCCCGGGGTTTCCGGTGCGGTGTGGCTGGGAATGCCGCCGGGGAAGGAAAACTGGCGAAACAGTTTCAGCATGCCTTCTGCATCCCGGCTGATATTGGGATGCAGGTCGGTGTAGCTGCCCTCAAGCCAGGTGTTGGCGACGATGCCCGGGGCACCATGTCCGGGGCCAGTGACATATATCATGTTCAGGTCACATGACTGGATTACCCGGTTAAGATGGGCGTAGATCAGGTTCAATCCCGGCGTTGTCCCCCAGTGTCCGAGCAGCCGAGGCTTGATATGTTCGAGTATCAGCGGCCGTTGCAGCAAGGGATTGTCGAGCAGATAGATTTGACCGATGGACAGGTAATTTGCTGCCCGCCACCAGGCATCAATGCACTGCAGTTCGTCATCGGATAGTGGCATTCCGGTAATGGTGGTGTGTGATGCAATCATAATGTATTCCTTTGCTTGTGATGTTCGAGTACACGCAGGCTGTGTCGGGCAATCATCGATTCCTCGTCGGTGCCGATCACCCAGGCCCCTACAGGGCTGTCCGACCGGCTGATGAGGGTGTGGCCAAGCTGGTTGGCCGACCTGTCCAGATACAGACCGAGCCATTGACAGCGTTCGCCAATGGCAGCACGGATCGGTGCTGCGTGTTCACCAATACCGGCGGTAAAAACCAGGGCATCGACACCGCCCAGTGCGGCGGCCAGCGAGCCAATGGAGCGCACGGTATGGTGGACAAACTGTTCAATGGCCAGCTGCGCCTGTGCAGAGGAACTGGCAAGCAATTCTGCCATGTCATCTGTTTCTTTGGAGACACCCAGCAGGCCGGACTGGAAATACAGCAGATCGGAAACCGCCCCGGCCGTCATCCCTTGATCCTGCAGGTACAACACCACCGCCGGGTCGATGCTGCCACAGCGTGTCCCCATGGGTATGCCGTCCAGCGGGGTAAAGGTCATGGTGGTGGCGACACTTCGGCGCTGGTTCATGGCGCACAGGCTGGCGCCGTGACCGAGGTGGGCGACGATGACCTTGCCATCGGCCAGCTTTCCCAGGTGATCCGGCAGGATACTGGCGATGTATTCATAGGAAAGACCATGAAAACCGTAGCGGCGGACATCATCCAGTTTTGGATGGGCAGGCAGCGCAAAATATTGTTCCACCGCCGGGCGGTCATGATGAAAAGCCGTATCGAAACAGGCGACCTGGGGCAAGCCGGGTTGAAGGCCCTGCAACGTTGTGATACCCAGCAGACAGGCCGGCTGATGATTGGGTGCCAGCGGGATCAGGGTCTTTAAATAGACGAGGTTCTCTTCTGTTACCCGGACAGGCGCATGGAAACGGCGTCCACCATGCACGACACGGTGACCCACGCCGACCAGTTTCTGCAAAAGCATCTCTTTTGACAGCCACGCCAGCAAAATTTGCAAGGCGTGTCCGTGGTCGGGGATGGCCGTGTCCTGTGCATGAAACAGATCCCCGCCGGCATCGTGGACATGAAACCGGCCACCGCCACCGATCGCCGTGATCCCGCCCCGGTAAAGGCATTGCGGTGTATCCGGTTCGTGGATTGAAAACAGTGCAAACCTGAGGCTGGATGAGCCACTATTAATCGTTAGCAGGGATTGGCTCTGGTCGGTATCCACATTCATCACGTTTCAAAACAGGGGCATCCGGGATCTGTTTGCATCCTGACCGGCGTCAAGTGTATTCGCACACCTGGTGCCAGTGCAGAGGCAAGCCATAATCCGGTTGCAGTGATTAACCATAGAACCATCAATCCGATCAGCATGACGAAACCTTCTGATTTACAGACCTGGAGTATGCGCATATCGGATGGCGCTGGATGCAACCTGGGTGACAGCAATATAACCATGATCTTGATGTACTTCATTACGTGAATGTAATGAACCACTCATCGAATGATATGACAGGAGCTGAACATGACAACACAATTTAGCTGTATTGAGATCGAGGGGAACAGTTGGCAGAATATTCTGACGATGCGTATATCCGGTAAGCTGACCAAAGAGGATTATGAACGGTTCGTGCCCGAAATTGAACGAATGATTAAAGCCCATGATAAGGTACGAATACTGGTGGAGCTGACCGATTTTCATGGCTGGACAGTCGCCGCTGCATGGGAGGATAGTAAATTCGGCATGCACCATTACAGTGACATCGAACGCATGGCAATCGTTGGAGAAACGGCCTGGGAAAAAGGCATGGCGATGCTGCTCAAACCCTTCACAAAGGCAAAAGTGAAGTATTTTGACAGCAGCCAAATGGCCGTCGCCAAAACATGGATTATGGAAGATCAGGTCTAGTGGTCTGACAACTCAGTGTTGACGGGTTCTGTTGGCCTGTCAGCGTTCAGGGCAAGGTGCGCCTCGAAGCGAATGGCCATCGTCCTTTGCGAGCCACCAGGTCAAGCTGGAACAACAAGCAATAAAGGCGTCGAGTGAGAATAAGGGGTACAGTCTGTGTCAGAAATATGACTGACAGGCTGTTTTTGCGCGCACGTTATTTATGCACTGCCACATCTGTTTCATCGATGGGTTGAAATAGCCGCTGTCGGACCCTATACAGATTGTATGGTATGAAATCATTTTTCAATATCTCCCCATGAGGCAGGATTTCAGAATGGAGAGCATGCATAATGATGGTTGTTTTTTTTACATTGCAAACCGAAGGGAGATACCCGCAATGAAAAGGGACCCGGTTTATTTCAATCAATGTAAAGAAGTATTATCCAGGTCACCGCTGTTTGCCGGGCTGGCCGAGAGCTTGCTTGATGATATGTTATCGCTGTTCCGGCGTGACACCTGGCGGCGAGGTGTGCATCTGGATCCGGATATTTTCCAGGAACGTTTTTTTCTGTTGATCGAAGGTCGTCTCGAGGTCATGCGGATCAACCCGCAAACGGGCAGAAGCATTACACTGTATATTCTCGGCCCGGGTGATGGCATTGATATGGTGACACTATTAAACACAAAACCGCATGAAATGATTTCCATGGCGCTGGATGACGTTGCCCTGATCTCTGTGCCGATAGGGGCCGCCCGGGACTGGATCGACCGGCACCCCGAATTCAACCGTAATTTTCTGCCTTACCTGGGTGAGCAGATGCGCCAGATGGAAGATCTGGTCTCCGATCTGGTCCTGCACGATACCATGACGCGACTTGCCCGTTTGATACTGCGCCACATTGTACCGCACCACCCGCATTCCGGTGATGGCATATACCGTCTCAAACTGATACACGACCTGCACGATGAAGGTCTGGCGCGCATGGTAGGTTCAGTGCGCCAGGTCGTGAACCGGCATCTTCAACATTGGCGCAGGCAAGGTATACTGCACAAACAGAAATTCCAGATAGAGGTCGCCGAGCTTGAGTCACTGCAAGCCTGTGCCGATGAGGCGAAACATTATGTAGAACAGAGGAGAAAGACGACCTGAGCCCGTGGCCGGGTTAGTATATATGCGTTACCGGTGGCCTCTTGAGTAAGGTAATGCTGAAATTTTTCGTGGACGTTGACAAGCTGACTGAACCTGCAATGACCATATGATATAGAGCACTGGCGATGAAATATAAAGATTACTACGAAATCATGGGCATCAAGCGCGATGCCACCCAGGACGAGATCAAGCGTGCCTACCGTAAGCTGGCGCGCAAATATCACCCTGATGTCAGCAAGGAGACGGATGCCGAGCTGCGCTTCAAGGAAGTCGGTGAGGCCTATGAGGTTCTCAAGGACCCGGAAAAGCGAGTGGCCTATGACCAGCTTGGCGCCAACTGGAAGGCCGGACAGGATTTCCAGCCACCACCGGACTGGGACCAGGGGTTTGAATTTCATGGTGGTGGTTTTACCGGTGCCGATGCTGCACAGTTTAGTGATTTTTTTGAAAGTCTGTACGGGCGTGGTGCCTTCACGCAGGGTTTTGATGGCCGCTCGAGGAGAGAATTTCATGCGCATGGCGAAGATACACATGCCAAAGTCATGATTGACCTGGAAGACGCCTATCAAGGTGCTACCCGTACCCTGACATTGAAACATACCGAATTGGGTGCCGACGGCCGGCCACAGATGAAGGAACGGACCCTGAATGTGCGCATTCCCAAAGGCATTTGTCAGGGCCAGCATATTCGCCTGGCAAAACAGGGCGGGGCAGGCATCGGTAAGGGTGAACCTGGCGATCTGTATCTCGAAGTCGAGTTCCGCCCCCAGTCTCTCTATCACGTCGAGGGCAGGGACGTTTACCTGAATCTGCCTGTGGCACCGTGGGAAGCAGCCCTGGGCGCCACTGTCAAGGCACCAACACCCACCGGTTCAGTGGATCTGAAGATACCCGCAAATTCATCTGCTGGCCGCAGACTGCGTTTCAAGGAACGGGGTATTCCGGGAAAACAGCCCGGTGATTTTTATGTGGTGATACAAATAGCCTTACCGCCGGCCGAGTCGGAGGCAGCAAAGACTGCATATCGTAATTTCGAAAAAGCGTTACCGTATAATCCACGTAAACAACTGGGGGTCTGAATTATGATGGCAAATGATGAAGCGCAGTCACCATTAACCGGTGAGGTTCTGGAAGAGGAAATGGAACTGACGCTGGTCGAGTTGTGCCGGGCCTGCCAGGTACCGGCCGAGCGGGTCATTGAGATTGTCGCAGAAGGTGTCATTGAACCATTGGGTCGAGACCCGGCACATTGGCGTTTTCAGGGTGTCAATGTGCAACGGATACGCTTTGTTCTTCGCATGGAGCATGACCTGGGTGTTAATATCGCCGGCGCAGCCCTGGCATTGAATCTGCTTGAAGAACTTGAAGAGCTGCATGCACGTTTACGGTATGAAGATGATAATAATTTGTAGGCGGGAAACCAGGAACGGATCATGAGTGAAACATTTCATATTGTCTGTCCACATTGTGGTGTGGTTAACCGGACCCCGGCTGCACGAATAAGTGAGCAGGCTAAATGTGGCAAGTGTCACCGATCCCTGTTTAGCGGTCACCCAAATGTTAGGTTCATATCATAGCGGTCAACTGATGAATTTAGGTTTATGGCTGTCATCCAGGTGACAGTCATTCCCGTACTCTCTGTATCATACTGGACAAAATGATTGAAACGGGCGAACTTCCTTGCCGGGTCTGGTTGTCAAGAGGAAAGTGATAGTGACAAAGAACTGCTGTGTTGTTATTTATCCAGATTCTCATGCAGTGGAGCAGGCACTCGGGGAACTGCAATCAGTGGGGTGCGATCTCCGCCAGGTATCGGTTATCGGTAGTGGTTGTCATGGCGAAGCGTACCCGGTGGGCATTTATTGTACCGATGAACGTACGCGCTTTCTGGGTCACCAGGATATCTTTTGGAATACCATATGGGGGCAACTGGCAGGTGCAGCGTTTTTCTGGGAGCCTGACTTTGGGCCACTGGCAGTGGCGGGTCGAGTAATTGATTTAATGGTAAACGGACTGGAGGGCGCAGAGGTTAGCGATGGTTTCAGTTTTCCGGGTACTGCGCTTTTTGTTACAGGTGTTCCCAGGGGCAGTATAAACGAATACGAACAGGCGATTAAGGCGGAAAAATTTCTGTTGCTTGTCGATGGTGAACGACGGGATGTCGAACGTGCCTGTGGCGCCCTGCATGGTGAAACACAGCAGGTGACGGTACACCACGCCTGAAACCATTACCTTGTAACACGGCTGTGGCAGTCGAGCCGCCATGGGTGGCCTGTTTTGCGTGGGCTATACCGGTTTCATGTCCGTATTGCCCAATTCAGCTCAAAACATACTTGCCACTTACGTTTCAACTGCATTTCTTACAGGTTAACGGGCCAGCAGTCAGGTTCACCGGAAATCAGAGTACCCTTGCGAATCCCGTTGACAGAGCAATTGAAGCCAGTAAAACGAAATAGTGCCGAAGGTGTGCCCGGTTGGCAATTCGTTGCCATCCAAATATCAGCAGAAAACCAGTGAACAGTGTGCCCGACCCAAACAGGCAAAGCAATAAATGATCGACAGTGCCTGATTTTAAAGTAATGGCATGTCCTATAAAAACAGCGATTGAAGATAACCCCACGTAAACGAATAAGTGACCATAAATAATACGCTGCCCGGCACCCAGTTCTTTTCCCAGAGTATGATTTTCCACCAGATCAAAATATAACCACCACAAGGTGGCTATAATTATAAAACCGGCAATGGCCGCAGAAACCGTGGCGGCTGACCAGGGTGTCTCGTTTAAATTGGTTGCCAACATGACAACGGACTCACCCAACAGGATAATCGTCAACAAGCCATAGCGCTCAGGAAGGTGGTGCGACTTGACGGGTGTGGCTTTAAGGGCGCGCCGGCTGAGTAGCGGGGTGATGATTTCTATACCAATACCAAGATAAAGCACCACGTAACGAAGCGGAGGCTCGAACAGCAATGAGAGTGAGGCAACCGTAAGGCCTATCAAAAATCCGGAACCCAGTCGTCTGGTAATGGGCAAAGCGGCCGGGTTCTCTCTTGTTGCATTCCAGTACATAACCACCAGAATAAGCCTGATAACCACATAGAATAATAAATAGCCGTGGTAATACCGGTCAAAATCGGCATTTATAAATGATGTCCAGAACACAACTGCCAACATGGTGAGCAATGTCAGCATTCGTTGTGTAACATCTTCCGTATCAAACCGGGTCGCAAACAGTGTGTGTCCTGTCCATGTCCACCAGATTGGAATCATGACCAGGACAAAGGTGACATATTGGTCCGCCCCGATGTGTCCCTCATGTAAATGAGCCAGAATATGCGTTGCCTTCGATACTGCGTAGACAAAGATCAGATCAAATAACAGCTCCAGCCAGTTTGCTTTTTTTATTATTTCATCGGTCATGAGTGCCTCAGGACTCTGTGGTAAAACCAACCTTGCTATGGGTTCCATCACAATAGGGTTTGTTACTGGAGTGGCCACAGCGGCATAGATGAACTTGCTGCACCCGGTTTACCGTATGGCCCGTGCCTGTGCAAATTTCCAGATTACCATCAACTTGTACCGGGCCGTCTTTAAGTGGGCTGACAATGACAACGCCTGTTTGACTCACAGGAACAGGGGAAACGACAACGGCGACTTCACCTGTGGCCACAAAGTCAATGCCAACATGAGAACCATCGCAACAGGGTTTGTTTTTTGAAGCACCACAGCGGCACAGTGTCATTTTTTGTGACACACAGGGCTCTTCGCCCAATTGAAGATCGGCATTCAGTGCATAAGGCCCGTTTTCACGGAGGTGAAGTGTATTTACCAGTGGTTTACGTTGTGTCCGGCCTGTTTCCTCATAGCGAATGGCCCCGGATGGACAGTTGTCTGCAATCGCACGCAGCTCACCGGAACTGGCATTTTCAGGGTGAATCCATTCACCCTTCACATCAGGAACAAATACATCAGGCCGGTTCAGCACACAATTGCGTGAGTGAATACATTTCTCACCATCAAAATAGAGGTTACCCTGCTCGGTTATATGCGTTTCAATACCCATTATTTTATCTCCTTGTTATGGTACTTGCTTGCGATAAAAAACCGTTACTGTTTCATGCCGGGCCGGGATTATTCCATCTCGGCCATTTCAATAATAATGAAATGTGCATGCTCCTCTGTGGCAGAAAACACCAGTTCCGCAGGCCCCGTAATTTCCAATGAATCACGTTCATTCAATGTGACCCGATCTTTGATATCAACACTTCCTTCAAAGTTATTGATATAGGCCTGACGTCCTGCTTGCAGAGTGTAACTCACTTGCGCCTGTTTCTCCGTCAGTTCGGATACAAACATGTTTATATCCTGATTCAGATGTAACGGTACCTGTGCCTGGTTGGACGGATTGCCCACAATCTGCAGCAACCGGTTATGCCGTTCCGCAGGTTCAAACTTGCGATTCTCATAACGTATCGGCAGTCCATTTTCGGGTGGAAGAATCCAGATTTGCAAAAACCGGGTCCACTCATCCTGCTCGTTCAACTCAGAATGCCAGACCCCCGAACCTGCCGTCACCGTCTGTACGTGGCCACGTTCCAGTGTGTCTTTTACATCGGTTGCACTGTCCCAATGGGTCAGTTTGCCTTTGACTATGTAGCTAACGATTTCCATATCCTGATGTGGATGTTTGTCAAAGCCCCCATGGGGTTTTACATCATCATCGTTGAGTACACGCAGTACGCCGAAACGCATATTGTCCGGGTTATGATAGTCGGCGAATGAAAAATGAAAATAGGTGTTCGCCGGATGAAGCCTGCTGGCTTGCAGGTAGTGCAGGTCCTCAGAGCCGATTTTTCGGTAGCGTTGCAGCATGACTCACTCCTTGGTTGATTTAATGACAGGCATATGATAATTATTTAGCCTATAGCAATAAAGACGCCTTTTGGTAAATGATAATTACACAATATGCAACAATATGACTTGATGGCACTACGCAGTTTTATGGCCGTGGTGGAGGCAGGCAGCTTCAAGCGCGCCGCTGAAAAACTTGAAGCGAGTACCGCCGCCGTTAGTCGTCGGATATCGGGTCTGGAAAATGCGCTGGGCGTTAAACTGCTTAACCGAACCACCCGCCAGATTGATCTGACTGATGCGGGGAAACAATTCTATGATGATTTGCAGGATATTTTTTGCTCTTTGGATGAAGCTGAGGAACGACTTCAACAGGGGCGTGAAACTATTAAAGGTAATCTGCGCATTGCCGCCCCCTTGAGTTTCGGAACGATGTGTTTTGCCCCAGTGTTGCCCGGTTTTATGAAACGTTATCCGGAGCTCAGGATACAGTTGCAACTTGACGATCGCCTTACGGATATCGTTTCGGAAGGGATAGACATTGCGATCAGAATCGGCGCGCCCAAAGACTCATCACTCGTGGCTGTTTGTATCGCATCGATTCCAAGGGTCTTTTGTGCCTCACCAGACTATCTGGAACAGTATGGTGAACCAGCGAAGCCTGCCGATCTGGCTGCTCATAACTGCCTGCATTACAACCACATAAGCATGAAGGAGGAGTGGAGTTATTTAAAGGCAGGGAAAATGCGTAAATTTGATGTGACCGGAAGCCTCTCCACAAATAACGGCGAGGTATTACGGGATGCGGCCATTGAAGGAATAGGGCTCACCTTGTTACCCACGTTTATTGTAGCCGATGCCCTGAGAGCCGGAAGCCTGAAAACCATTTTAACAGCGTATTGCCCGAAGCCCTTTAGCTTGTATGCAGTCAGGCCATCCAGACAATTCACCCCTGCCAGAATGAAGCTGTTCATAGCGTACCTGAAAGAGGAATTTGAGGATTTTTGTACATAAATAAAAAAGAAAAAAGGGGCCGGCCATTAAAGAGGAAGCAAGAGATTTTCTCTTCAGTTATGACAAATTATTTGGTGCTAAAAAACCAACAGCAACAGATAAAAAGAATGAAGTGGAAGGTAAGGAAACCAGTATAGATAGAACTCATCGCTTGTTTTATGTGAAAAGAAGTTACCTGATGTGAGCAAGGAAGTACACGCTGAAACCAGCCCGATGGCGGCCAAACTGAGGTTGATGTGCGTTTCGATCAGGACACGGTATGGCTGTCGCAAGCGCAAATGGCAGAACTATTCGAAAAAGATGTGCGCACAATTAACGAGCATGTTCAGAATATCTTCAAAGAAGAGGAATTACTGAAAAGCTCAACGTACTGTTTTCGGATCGGCGATGATAGGGCAGTAGATTTCTACTCGATCGCCGTCTTTGAGCGGGGTATCGAGTTTGACAAATCTACCGAAGATCCCCACCTTCTGGATGTTCAGATCAATCTGTGGGAAGTGATTCAACAACTCCGAGTGTTGGATGGCATCGTACACCGTACTGCCTTTAGGGACCTTAAGGCGTAGCCATACCTGTTGATCAGGGTCGGCATATGCGACACCCACATTTATTTCAGCGGCCTGCATTTCAGTTTGTTGTTTAATCGACATTGATTATTTCATTAACCATTTTCAGTTGAAGCGGACCGTTGGTTTCCATTGAATGAATATCAACTCGAAAGGGACTGGGCATGGCAGCCGGTGCAGGCCGGCGCGTCGGCGGCCACGGCCGAGATCGGCCGATTTTGTACTCGGGAGTCGAATAGTCTCTTGCCCACCAACAGAAAACCCAGGACCAGGAAACCGCCGGGCGGTAATACCATCAGCAGGAAACCGCGGTAGTCCGGGATCAGGGTCAGCTCGAGAAAGGAAAACGCCTCGCCCAGCAGCAGGTGGGCATCGGCGAACAGTGTGCCGCTGCCCAGTATTTCCCGCCCAGCCCCCAGCAGCAGCAGTGCCACAGTAAAGCCGAGGCCCATCATCAATCCGTCCACCAGGGACGGTCCAATGGGCTGACGCGAGGCGAAGGATTCGGCACGGCCCAGGATGGCGCAGTTGGTGACGATCAGCGGGACAAACAGCCCGAGGACCTTGTGCAACTCGTGCAGCCAGGCGTTCATGGCCATATCCACCAGGGTGACAATGGCGGCGATCAGGAGTACGAACACCGGGATGCGCACCTCCTGCGTGATGACCCCGCGAAACAGTGACACCGTCCCGTTCGAGATGACGATCACTGCCGTCGTCGCGAGACCCATACCGAGCCCGTTGGTGGCCGTTCCGGTAACCGCCAGCAGTGGGCACAAGGCCATCAGCTGGGCGAATACGACATTTCTGGTCCACAGGCCGTTTTTTGTGATGGTGCGGTAGTTAGCGGTCATCGTCCTCACTCAATAATGTCTGTTGGTGCCCGGCAAAGAATTGCAGGCCCTGTTTTATGGCTTTTATCACAGCGCGGGGTGTGATGGTGGCGCCACTGAATTGATCGAAGCGGCCGCCGTCTTTTCTGACTTTCCAGCCGGCAGGATCCGGTTTTCTCAACGATCGCCCATTGAAACCCAGGATCCAGTCGGACTTCTGCGTCTCGATCTTGTCCCCCAGGCCCGGTGTCTCCGCATGGGAGATCACCCGCACTCCCAGTATCTCGCCTTTCCGGTTCACCCCCATGATCAGATTGACCACCCCGCCATAGCCCGAGGCCTTGATCTGGAAAGCGACAGCCACTACACGGCCTTGTCTGCGGGCGCGAAAGACACGTACCCCGTTATGATTCCCCGCATTATTATTGAGCGGCGCAATCAACACGCTGTCCTGCAGCGGGTCATTGTCGTACAGGTTCGGGGGGATCACCTGCCGTAGTGAGGCCTGCATATCTTCATCCAGGCGTTGGGCGATATCATCGCGCGTTTCCAGGTTGCCGATCACAAGGGCGGCGCTGGCCAGCAATGCCATCACCCCCAACAGTCCACCGTGATAAGCCAGACGTTCGCGATAACGGGAATTCTTCGTCGTCCGGATCATGATTTGCGCCTGCCATTTTTTTTAGTAGCGAGCTTTTCCGGGGGATATTGCAAGGACGCACCATCGCGGCGACGGCCATAGATCCGTGGCCGGAGGTAATGGTCGATCAGCGGGGTGGCCGCGTTCATGAGCAGCACGGCAAAGGCAACGCCTTCGGGATAACCGCCCCAGGTACGGATGACGTATACCACGGCGCCGCAGCCGGCGCCGAACAAAAGCTGGCCGTTCCGCGTGCTGGGGGAGGTCGCCGGGTCGGTGGCGATGAAAAAGGCGCCCAGCATCATACCGCCGGAGAGCAAGTGGAATTTCGCATTAGCGTAGTGCTCGGGGTTCAGGATATGAAACGAGGTGGCGAGCAGCGCGACGCTGGCAAGCATCGCGGTGGGTACATACCAGCTTATGGTTCGATTTGCCCACAAAAAAAGCCCGCCAAGAAACAACAGCAAGGCGGAAGTTTCCCCGAGACTGCCGCGTATAAAACCCAGCGTTAAGGAAGGATTCGCGTACTGATCTATCAGCGCTTCGCTGAGGGCCTTGCCCTGAGTGAATGTTGTTTTGACATGGCCCAGGATAGAAGCACCACTCAACGCATCGATGTCCGGGATACCGAGAAAGGTGATACGAAGCCCTTCCAGGAAGTTCGGAGCGCCAGAGGATGCCAGTGGTACGGGAGCAACCCAGGTGGTCATTTCCAGTGGAAAGGAGATGAGCAGTGCAACCCGTGCCAGCATGGCGGGGTTAAAGACATTTTGGCCAATGCCGCCGAATACGTGTTTGCCGACGACCATGGCAAAACCGCCGCCCAGGACGGCGATCCACCACGGAGCCCAGGGGGGCAAGGTCATGGCCAGTAGCCAGCCGGTGAGCAGCGCCGATCCATCGAACAGGAAAGGACGCAACGGCTTGCCGGCCAGCCACAGGCTCGCGGCCTCGCTGACGAGGGCCGACAGGATGGTGAGAATCAGCAGATTCAGTGCCGGCCAACCGAATAAATAGATAGCGAATACAGTGGCTGGCGCCAGCGCCAACATGACAGTGCCCATGATGCGGCCTACGCCTCCATAGGCGTGGGTGTGGGGGCCACTGATAAGGTTTACCTCATTCATGCGGTGACCTTGGCCGCTTTTTCCGCCTTGCGTTTTGCGGCGGCCTCGACCCTGGTCTTTGCTTCCTGCTCCAGTCGTGCCTGGCGTTGTTCAGCGAGCTTGCGTGTTTCCCCGGACTTGCGTTTTGCCTCCCGGCGGGTGGCGAGCTCACCCTTGGCATAGTTGAAGTACTGGACCAGCGGGATACGGGAGGGGCAGGCGTAGGAGCAGGAACCGCAGCCGATGCAATCCATGAGGCCGTAGTCCGCGGCGCCGTCCAGGTCGCCGTTACGGGCTCGTGCCGCAATTTCCAGGGGCATCAGCCCGCACGGGCAGACGGAGACACAATTGCCGCAGCGTATGCAGGGTGCTACGGGCTTCGCTTTGATCTCTGCAGCGGTCAGCGCAATGATGCCATTGGTACCCTTGACCACGGGCACCCTGGTGTGGGGCAATATTTGCCCCATCATGGGACCGCCCATGAGCAGCCTGGCCGGGGGCTCGCAAAAACCGCCGCAAAATGCCAACAGTTCTTCGGCCAGTGTGCCCAGGGGTACTGCCAGATTCTTTGGCTCGTGCACCGCACCACCGCCGACGGTCACAATGCGCGAGACCAGGGGCCGGCCCAGGCGTAACGCCCGGTGAACGGCATAGGCGGTGCCCACATTATGTACCACAACACCGATATCCACACTGCGTTGGCCGGCGGGCACTTCCCGGCCAGTAACGGTCTGGATCATCTGCTTCTCTGAGCCCATCGGGTAGCGGCTGGGAACCGTCACAACCTCTATGTTGTCGTGGCGGCGGCAAGCCACGTTCATGGCGGCTATGGCGGTGGGTTTGTTGTCCTCGATGGCGATCACGGCTCGCCTGGTTTGTAGCGCACGGAGTATGGTGCGTATACCGTCCACCACCTGGTGGGCGTGTTCGCGCATCAGGCGGTCATCGCAGGTGAGATAAGGCTCGCATTCTCCGCCGTTGATGATCAGCATATGGATTCGATGGCTTCTGCCCAGGTTGAGCTTGATTGCCGCAGGAAAGGTCGCCCCGCCCATGCCCACAATCCCGGCCGCCCCCACCCGGGCGGCGATCTCCTCCGGCTCCAGTTTGAACGGATCGGCAGGCATGAGGCCATTCTGCCAGTGGTTTTTGCCGTCCGTTTCCAGGGTGATAGTGCACGCGGGCAGACCGGAAGGATGTGGCGCGGTGAAATCGTCGATAGCCACGATGGTCCCGGAAGTGGGCGCATGGACCGGCGCGGAGATCATCCCCTGGCTATGGGCGAGCAACTGCCCTTTGTAGACGTGCTGGCCCACTTCGACCTCGGGCCTGGCCGGGGCGCCGATATGTTGCTGCAGAGGTATGTAGAGACGTCGCGGCAGGGGAAGATCTTCGATAGGCTTGATGGCGGAGGGGATCTTGTTGGCCTCGGGATGGACACCGCCGTGGAAACGGAACAGTTTCATGGCCAGCCGCTCATGCTGCCAACGCCGGTTTCGGCCAGCGCCAGGTGTCCAGCGTGATCTCGATGGGAAGCATCTGCAGGCACTCGGTGGGGCAGATCTTCGTGCAGTTGCCACAGCCGGTACAGGCCTCCCGGAGTACCACATGGATCTGTCTGGGTCCGCCGATGATGGCATCGGTGGGACAGACTTTCAAACAGCGGGTGCAGCCGATGCAGGTTTCCTCCCTGACCTGTGCCAGCATGGGTTCCATCTCCTCCATGTTGGACAGGTCCACTTTCACGCCGAGTTTTTCCGCCAGGGCATTGGCCAGCGCCCGCCCGCCGGGCGGGCACAGGGTCACCACCGCTTCACCCGAAGCCAGGGCCGCCGCTGCCTGGGCACATCCAGCGTAGCCGCACTGACCGCACTGAGAACCTGGCAGTATTATTTCGATCTCGTCAACCAGGGGATCGGCTTCGACCTTCAAGTAGTGGGCCGCAAGACCCAGCAGTAAACCCAATGACAAACCCAGGGTAGTCAGGCTGGCAATAGCAAAGATCATGTGGCTGTCCTCCGGTTAATGGTTTTGTATTTCGGTTCGTGGATAAAAAATGTCATTGCGAAACGGTCGTTGTGTGAAACCGTGAGCAAGGTCATTTCACCGGCAGGCCGGTGAAGCCCATAAAGGCCATGGACAAAAGTCCGGCCGTGATAAAAGCGATGGGGGCACCGCTGAAAACCACCGGCACGTTTGCCAGCGCCAGGCGCTCACGCAGCCCGGCAAAGAGCACCATTACCAGGGTAAATCCCAGGGCCGATCCCAAACCGTAAGCGATACTTTGCAAGAACGTGTTCTGCTCCTGCACATTGAGCAAGGCGATGCCCAGCACCGCGCAGTTTGTTGTGATCAGGGGCAGGAAGATTCCCAATAGTCGGTAGAGCGTCGGGCTGAACTTACGCATCACCATCTCGATGAACTGCACCAACGCGGCCACCACCAGAATGAAGGAGAGGATGCGCAGGAAACCAATATCCAGGGGTGCGAGAATATAGTGTTCCAGCAGCCAGCCCGCCGCCGAGGCCAGGCTCAGCACAAAGGCAGTAGCGAGTCCCATGCCAAGTGCGCTATCAAGCTTGGTGGAAACTCCCATAAAGGGACACAGGCCCAGGAACCTGACCAGGACCACATTGTTAACCAGGGCCGTTCCCAGCAAGATCATCAGATAGTCAGTCACCTTGTATTCCTCTCGTATTTACTCGAGTGGAATTGCATCAAGCATGCCAATGGCTGTACCGATACCGTGCTCATGGAAAATGCCTATAAATCGGGCAGTTGCGGTATTTAGTGCACTCGATTGATGCATTCTGTCATGTCGGCTTTGTTACGGATGTGGCAAAGCCGCCGGTGGGTCTTGTGGTAAAAGCAACAAAATCCAGAAGTTATCCCATTTTGGATCCTGCGTTTGCTGGGAATCTGTTATCGGCCCGGTTCTTGCAATATACCCTGACAGAGTGTAGGTGGATATCCCAAAATCTAAGGAAAAGTAATGAGCATGCACGAAGTTCCGGTTTCCAGCGGTTCGTTACTGGTGGAAGCCGAACTCAAGGCGTTGTATCAGGTCAGCCAAGTGCTGAGCCATTCGCTTAACCCGCGCGAAACCCTCCAGTGTGTGTTACAGGAATTACATGAGCACGCGGGCATGGAGCGAGGTATGGTCAGCCTGCTAGATCCGGACAGTGGTGAGCTGTCGGTAGGCGCCGTACACGCCGGTGACCCGGCCCGGGCGGAGGCGGTACGTTACCAGACTGGTGAAGGCATAACAGGCACCATCCTGAAAATGGGGCAGACAATCGTGGTAAAGCGCATCGCCGACGAGTCACGCTTTCTCGATCGCCTGGGGCTTTATGATACGGCGCTGCCATTTATCGGTGTGCCCATCCGGGTGGGTGGCGGTACGCCGATCGGCGTGCTGGCGGCGCAACCACACACTGGCGATGACGGTCTGCTCAATGAGCGGGCCCGGTTTATGGAGATGGTCGCCAATCTTATCGCCCAGAGCGTGCGCTTGTCCTGGGAAGTGGAACGGGAACGCCGCGAACTGACTGACGAACGCGATCGCCTGCGGCGAGAAGTACGCGGCAACCATGGGTTCGACAGCATTGTTGGGCATGCACCCGTCATGCGGCATGTGTTCGAGCAGGTGCGGCAGGTGGCGAAGTGGAACACCACGGTTTTGCTGCGCGGTGAATCCGGTACCGGTAAGGAGCTTATTGCCAATGCCATTCATTACAATTCGCTTCGCGCGAAACGGTCATTTATCAAACTGAACTGTGCTGCTCTACCGGACGAATTGCTGGAATCAGAATTGTTTGGCCATGAGAAAGGCGCCTTCACCGGGGCGATCAGCCAGCGGAAAGGGCGTTTCGAGCAGGCGGACGGCGGCAGTCTGTTCCTGGATGAGATGGGAGAGACTTCACCCAGGTTTCAGGCGAAGTTGCTGCGAGTATTGCAGGAGGGTGAGTTTGAGCGGGTGGGAGGCGCCAGGACGATCAAAGTAGACGTACGTATCATCGCTGCTACTAACTGTAATCTGGAGGCGGCGATAGAGGCGGGGGATTTTCGCGAGGACCTATACTATCGCCTTAATGTAATGCCGATAGTCATGCCACCATTAAGAGAGCGGCCTGAGGATATTCCCGACCTTGCCCGTTTTTTGGTGGCCAAGATCGCCAAACAGCAGGGTCGACCCCTGGAGATCGCCGATAGTGCGATCCGTATACTTATGCGTTATATATGGCCGGGCAACGTCCGCGAGCTCGAGAACCTGTTGGAGCGTGCGGCCATCATGAGTGTCGAGGGTATGATCGACCGGGATGTCATCAGTCTGACCGGGTTGGAGGACGAGGTATCACTGAATGCCGGCACCGCATCACAGGCAATGGTCGATCTTCAGGATCCCGACCTCGATGAGCGTGAGCGGATCATTGCCGCCCTGGAACAGGCCGGTTGGGTGCAGGCCAAGGCGGCGCGGCTGTTGGGCATGACCCCGCGACAAATCGCGTATCGTATTCAGACCATGAAAATCAAAATGCGCACGATTTAGAATTTTTTTTTGCTGCATGCTCCACGCATCGGCATGTGCCGTGATTTTTCTCAATGCCCCGCGAGTATGTCAGTAAGCTGACAAGCCTTTGCTATTGTCGTGTGATGTTCACGACATACGCCTGCCGAATAAGAAAATCAATCAATGAATTTAGTCACTTACTGACTGGAATGTCGTTAGGCACGGCGCTTGCAATAGATTCTGGCGAGTTAATCCTCAACCAACAAGAGTTTCAGAATGTGGAATTAAAGGTTTTGAGTCAGGATCAAATAATCGTTGCACCTGAAGGCGGCTGCTCCGCCGGTTCCTGTGGCGGCACCGACGATCAACTTTCGCATTTGCCCGAAGATATCCGGCGGAGGGTCCATAACCATCCCTGTTATTCCGAACAGGCTCACCATTACTATGCGCGTATGCATGTAGCCGTAGCACCGGCGTGTAACATCCAGTGCCATTACTGCAACCGCAAGTACGACTGCGCCAACGAATCGCGGCCGGGGGTGGTGTCCGAGTTGCTGACACCGGAGCAGGCGGTGAAAAAGGCCCTGGCGGTGGCCGCCAACATTCCGCAGATGACGGTGCTGGGCATCGCCGGCCCCGGCGATCCCCTGGCCAATCCCGAGCGCACGTTTGCAACCTTCCGCATGTTGTCGGAGCAGGCACCGGACATCAAACTGTGTGTGTCCACCAACGGTCTGATGTTGCCTGAATACATGGATGAGTTGCTCAGACACAAAATCGACCACGTGACCGTCACCATCAACTGCGTGGACCCGGACGTGGGCACAGGAATTTACCCCTGGATCTTCTGGAATCACCGCCGCATCAAGGGCAGGAAGGGCGTGCAGATTCTCATTGAACAGCAGCAGAAGGGTTTGCAGATGCTGGTGGAACGCGGCATCCTGGTGAAGGTCAATTCGGTAATGATCCCCGGTGTCAACGATAAGCATCTCAAGGATGTCAGCCGCATCGTCAAGGACAAGGGTGCCTTCCTGCACAACGTCATGCCGCTCATCACCGAGGCTGGGCACGGCACCTTTTACGGTGTCATGGGGCAGCGTGCTCCGACGCACGCGGAACTCAATGCCCTGCAGGATGCCTGTGCCGGTGACATGAACATGATGCGTCACTGCCGCCAATGCCGTGCCGATGCGGTCGGTTTATTAGGGGAGGACCGCAACGCCGAGTTCACGCTGGACAAGATTGAAACCATGGAGATCGACTACCAGTCGGCCATGGAGACACGTGCCCGGGTACACGCGGCCATTACAGAAGATCTGGCTGCCAAAACACAAATCAACATCGTACCGCCTGAATCTTTGGACGCGCACAGGGAATACCGCCCGGTGTTGATGGCAGTGGCCACCACCGGGGGCGGAATCATCAATCAGCATTTCGGTCATGCGAAAGAGTTCCTCATCTATGAAGCGGCTCCAGATGGTGTGCGCTTCATCGGTTACCGTGAGACCGATCTGTATTGTTTTGGTGGTGGTGACTGCGGCGAGAGCGAATCCCTGTTGGCCAAAACAATTCATGCCCTGGAAGGTTGCGAGGCAATGCTGTGTTCCAGGATAGGTCTGGGTCCCTGGGATGCACTGGAAGAGGCGGGTATCCAACCCTATGGCGAGTACGCCATGGAGCCCATCGAGGCCGCCGTCATGGCTGTCTATCAGGAGATGATCGACAACGGAGATTTCGATGTCGATGTAACCGCCGGGGTTAAAGCCAGCGTATAAAAGGAAGCGAGTCATGTCACTGCAGATTATCGAAAGCTGCATCAATTGTTGGGCCTGCCAACCTTTGTGTCCCACCGAGGCCATCCATGTGATCAGGCCGCACTTCCTCATTGACCCAAAGAAATGTACCGGGTGCGAAGGTGACTACGCTGATCCTCAGTGCGCCAGCATTTGCCCCATCGAGGGCGCCATCCTCGACAACCTGGCTGAACCAGTGAATCCCCCGGGTTCTCTAACGGGTATCCCGCCAGTGCGGTTGGTGGAGGTGATGGCGGAGATCCGGGCGCGCTGATTGCGAAGAGTCAGAACCATGGGAAATACCTTAATGAATACCATGCTGGTACATGAGCATTCGGACAACCAAAGGGCTCAGGTTCTATACGTGCGGCTTAGGCCGTTGGCGCGGGACCTGCCGAATGACGAGCCGTTGGCACGTATGTTTGCAAGCTGGCGCACAGGGTTCGGCGTGTTGCCGACCTGTATGGGCTTGAGCCCCGAAATCTACCATTACATGCTTGTTCGGTATTTCGCCGGGATCGAATTTCCGGAAGAGGCCGCATCCGGAATCGACGTTGACCCGCGACGACAGCCTGAACGGGCCGACTTGCAATCGTTGTTACTCGATCACCGTGCAAACGCCGATATATCGGAGGAATGGATGGCCGACATCGTGGTATCGGCCTGTATGGGGGGAAACCATCTGTGGCAGGATTTGGGATTGTGGTCGCGCCGTGACCTGACCGGCCTCATGCGGACCAATTTCCCGGCGCTCGCGGCCAGCAACGACCACGACATGAAGTGGAAGAAATTCTTTTACAAGCAACTCTGCATCCAGGAAGGTATAACTGCCTGCCGTGCGCCTTCGTGCCAGGTGTGCGTGGACTATCAGGAATGTTTTGGTCCTGAAGACTAATGCCACCCGTCGCGCCGATCTATTTGTTATCAATACCACAGTCAATACGGTTTTGTCCGACATGCGACGTCAGTTTGGTATCTTGGGTATTTAAAATATCTACTGAATACAGATAGATAGCTGATTTGTTCGGATGTGGCACGTCATCTGCAAGTAAGGGGCATGAGAATAAATATTGTCCCGTCCAAGGAGAACTGAAACATGGCAACACGTCAATGTGCAATATATGGCAAGGGTGGCATCGGTAAGTCCACCACCACACAGAACCTGGTTGCCGCGCTTGCGGAGCTCGGTAAGAAGGTCATGATCGTCGGCTGCGACCCCAAATCCGACTCCACCCGTCTGATGCTGCATGCCAAGGCCCAGAATACCATTATGGAAATGGCGGCCGATGCCGGGAGTATCGAAGACCTGGAACTGGAAGACGTGCTCAAGGTGGGTTACCGCGACGTCAAGTGTGTCGAGTCCGGCGGTCCGGAGCCCGGTGTGGGTTGTGCCGGTCGAGGCGTGATCACCGCCATCAATTTTCTGGAGGAGGAAGGCGCCTACGACGACGACCTGGACTTCGTGTTTTACGATGTGTTGGGCGACGTGGTATGCGGCGGTTTCGCCATGCCCATTCGCGAAAACAAGGCCCAGGAAATCTACATCGTCGTCTCGGGCGAGATGATGGCCATGTATGCCGCCAACAACATCTCCAAGGGTATCCTTAAATATGCTAAATCCGGCAGCGTGCGCCTGGCCGGCTTGATCTGTAACTCCCGCAATACCGATAAAGAATTGGAGTTGGTCGAAGCCCTGGCGGTAAAACTGGGCACTCGAATGATCCATTTTATTCCGCGGGACAACGCAGTGCAGCGCGCCGAGATCCGGCGGATGACCTGCATCGAATACGATCCCAAGGCCAGGCAGTCCGACGAATATCGTCAGTTGGCCCAGAAGATCATCGACAATAAGAACCATGTGATCCCGACGCCGATTACCATGGACGAACTGGAAGATCTGTTAATGGATTTCGGCATCCTCGAAGAGGAGGACGAAAGCATCATCGGCAGGACGGCCGAAGAGGAAGTGGCGGTAGGCGGCGCCTGATCGTCATTCGATGACCTGATGTTTATTTTTTAATGAGTCACAGTGAGAACAAGAGAAACGGCTTATGACTGCAATAACACCTAAAGAGACCAAGGCCCTTATATTGGAGGTGCTCGAGGTCCTTCCTGAAAAGGCGAGAGAGGATCGTGCAAAACACCTGACGATCAATGACCCCGACCTGGAACAATCGACGAAGTGTATCCTCTCGAACAAGAAGTCACTGCCCGGGGTGATGACCATCCGCGGCTGTGCCTATGCGGGTTCCAAGGGCGTGGTCTGGGGTCCGATAAAAGACATGATCCACATCTCCCACGGCCCGGTGGGGTGCGGACAGTATTCCCGCGCCGCGCGCCGTAACTACTATACTGGCACCGCCGGCGTGAATGCATTCGGCACCATGAATTTCACCTCGGATTTCCAGGAAAAGGATATCGTCTTTGGCGGCGACAAAAAGCTGGACAAGCTCATCGATGAGATCGAAGGCCTGTTTCCCTTGAGCAAGGGTATTACCATCCAGTCTGAATGCCCAGTCGGTCTTATCGGCGACGATATCAGCGCAGTGGCCAGGGAGAAGTCCAAGGAATTAGGCAAGACAGTAGTGCCGGTGCGCTGCGAGGGTTTCCGCGGTGTGTCCCAGTCGCTGGGTCATCACATCGCCAACGACTCCATCCGCGATGGGGTGCTGGACGCCCGCGACGATGATAACAGCTTTAAGACCACACCTTACGATGTGGCCATCATCGGAGATTACAACATCGGTGGCGACGCCTGGGCCTCGCGTACTTTACTGGAGGAGATGGGGTTACGTGTGGTGGCCCAGTGGTCCGGTGACGGCACCCTGTCCGAGATCGAACTTACCCCCAAGGTCAAGCTCAACCTGCTGCACTGTTACCGGTCTATGAACTACATCTCCCGTCACATGGAAGAGAAGTACGGCATTCCGTGGGTGGAGTACAACTTCTTCGGTCCCACCAAGATCGAGGAGAGTCTGCGCAAAATCGCTTCATTCTTTGATGACAGGATCAAGGAGGGCGCCGGGCGTGTGATTGAAAAATACAAAGCGGAAAATGAGGCCGTGATCGAAAAATACCGTCCACGCCTGGAAGGCAAGAAGGTGATGTTATATGTCGGGGGTCTGCGCCCGCGCCATACCATCGGTGCCTACGAGGATCTGGGCATGGAGATCATCGGTACGGGCTACGCGTTCGGTCATGCCGACGATTACGAGCGCACCCTGGAAGAAACAGGTAACGCCACCCTGCTGTACGATGACCTGACCGGCTATGAATTCGAGGAGTTCGTCAGACGCATGCGGCCGGATCTGATCGGCTCCGGGATTAAGGAGAAATATATTTTCCAAAAGATGGGTATTCCCTTCCGCCAGATGCACTCCTGGGATTACTCAGGTCCCTATCACGGTTATGACGGTTTCGCCATATTCGCCCGTGACATGGATATGACCTTGAACAATCCGTGCTGGTCGCAGCTCACGGCGCCCTGGAAGCGCGAGCAACAACAAGGTGGTAAGTAAGACGTGCCCGGCACGTTGCCACTAAACCTTAACCCGATAAAACCGTAGTCCACGCTCTCGTGGCGCGGTAGGAAAGTTACAATGAGCCAGAATGTAGACAATATTAAGCCCAGTTATCCCTTGTTCCAGGATGATGATTACAAGGAGTCTCTCGCCAACAAGAAGGAAAGTTTTGAGGAATGTCATCCCCGGAAGAAGATCGACGAGGTCTTCGGGTGGACCACCACTGAAGAATACCAGGAGCTGAATTTCAAGCGCGAGGCCCTGACCATCAATCCGGCCAAGGCCTGCCAGCCATTGGGGTCAGTACTGTGTGCCCTGGGTTTTGAAAAGACACTGCCCTACGTGCACGGTAGCCAGGGTTGCGTGGCCTACTTCCGGACCTATTTCAACCGCCACTTCAAGGAACCCGTTGCCTGCGTGTCTGACTCCATGACCGAGGACGCAGCGGTATTCGGCGGCCAGAAGAACGTGATCGCCGGGCTGGAGAACGCCAGAGCCCTGTACAAACCGGACATGATCGCAATGTCCACCACCTGCATGGCGGAGGTGATCGGTGACGATCTGAATGCCTTTATCGGCAACGCCAAGAAGGCGGGACACGTCCCCGAGGATTTTCCCGTGCCGTTTGCGCATACGCCAAGTTTCGCCGGCAGTCACACCACCGGTTGGGACAACATGTTGGAGGGGATTCTGCGCTACTTCACCGTGAACCATATGGAAGACAAGGAGGTCGGTAGTAACGGCAAGCTCAACATCGTGCCGGGCTTCGAGACCTATCTCGGTAATTTCCGTGTCATTAAGCGCATGCTGGGTGAGATGGGTGTGGATTACAGTTTTCTCTCCGATCCGGAGGAGGTATTGGATACCCCGGCCGACGGTGAGTATCGCATGTACGCCGGCGGTACCTCGCAGGATGAAATCAAGGATGCACCCAATGCCGTCGACACCCTGTTATTGCAAACATGGCAGTCAGACAAAACCAGGAAATTTGTCAAGAATATCTGGAAACAGCCGGCTACGGCCATCGATATTCCCATGGGTCTGGCAGGTACCGACGCGTTCCTTATGCAGGTCTCGGAACTCACCGGTAAGCCAATCCCCGAGTCCCTGGAAAAAGAGCGCGGTCGCCTGGTGGATATGATGACCGACTCCCATACCTGGTTGCACGGTAAAAAGTTCGCGCTGTGGGGTGATCCGGACTTCGTTATGGGCATGACCCGGTTCCTGATGGAACTGGGGGCGGAGCCGACCCATGTACTTTGCCATAACGCCAGGAAGCGCTGGCGCAAGGCCATGGAAAAGATGTTACAGGAGTCGACCTATGGCCGGAACGCGAAGGTGTATGCCGCCAAGGACCTGTGGCATATGCGCTCGCTGGTGTTCACCGACAAGCCGGACTTTATGATTGGTAATTCATACGGCAAGTTTATCCAGCGCGATACCCGTGCCAAGGGCAAGGAGCATGAGGTGCCGCTGGTGCGCATCGGTTTCCCGATCTTCGACCGGCATCACCTGCACCGTATGACGACCCTGGGTTATGAGGGTGCCATGTACATCCTAACCACCCTGGTCAATGCCGTGCTGGAGCGCCTGGACGAAGAGACCATGGAGATGGGTGTAACGGACTATAACTACGACCTCATTCGATGATGTCCCGTGAGGTAAGAGGAACAGAGCCATGCCCAATGTAATGATACGCAAAAACGAAACTGGGACATTAATGTTCTATGTAGCAAAGAAAGATCTGGAGGAGACCATCGTCTCCCTGGAGCATGAGGGCCCTGAAAGCTGGGGCGGCGAGGTGGAACTGGCCGATGGCTCACGCTATTACCTGGAAACCTTGAGTGAGCCACCCAGGCTGCCTGTTACCTTACGGGCGAAGCGTTTGTGAGACTTGTCCGCGGCGGCGGCGGGAGCTGATGTTGTTAGCCAAATATATTATAAGGAGTACAAGTTATGGCCATGTACATTATTGCCGATGAGTGCATTTCCTGTGGTGACTGTGTGCCGGAATGCCCTACAAATTCGATCAAGGAGCGCAAGATCGTATTCGAGATCGACACCGATACTTGTGAAGAATGTGAGGGTGAGTACGACTCTCCAAAATGCGTCGAACTGTGCCCCATCGATAACTGCATTCTTCCGTTGGAGGTGGCGTAGACATGTCTGCCAAGGGAGGGATTGCGCCGGAACCCCGTTCCTATGAAGAAGGCGATATGCCCGGCTCCATTCGCGTGGCATGCGCATCTTGGGGGGGCGAGCAAGTGGATGGACATTTCGGTTCCTGTCCCCAATTTCTGGTCTATCAGGTTTCCGCCGACGAGATTCGCTTCATCGATCTGCGCACGACCGAAAGCGCAGATCAGATGGGGTACGGAAGCGCCTACCGCACCAGTTTAATCGAAGATTGTCACATTCTATATATATGCTCCATCGGTGGGCCCGCCGCGGCCAGGGTGGTCAAGGCAGGGGTCCATCCGATCAAGATTATTGAAGGCGGCAAGGCACCGGAATTATTGGCTCAACTGCAAAAGATACTGGCTGGATCGCCTCCTCCGTGGCTGGCCAAGGTTATGGGTGCGGCCCCGAAAGAACGCGTCCGTTACCAACGGCCGGAGGTGCTATGAAGGCCAACGATATCGCCGGGTTCCTCGACGAACCGGCGTGTGTCCATAACAAGAAGTCCAAGTCGGGTTGCGCCCCACCCAAACCTGGTGCGACCGCGGGTGGTTGTGCCTTTGACGGTGCCCAGATCGCCTTGTTACCCATCACCGATGTGGCCCACATCGTTCACGGGTCCATCGCCTGCGCCGGCAGTTCCTGGGACAACCGCGGCACGCGCTCTTCCGGGCCCACCTTGTATCGGCTCGGTATGACCACGGACCTGACCGAGCAGGACATTATCATGGGCCGCGGCGAAAAGCGCCTGTTCCATTCCATCAAGCAGGCCATCGACGATTATCAACCGGCGGCGGTATTTGTTTACAATACCTGTGTACCGGCGCTCATCGGCGACGATATCGAGGCAGTATGCAATGCGGCTGCAGAGCATTGGGGCGTGCCTGTGGTGCCGGTGGATGCAGCCGGTTTTTACGGCACCAAGAACCTGGGCAACCGCATCGCCGGCGAGACCATGTTGAAGTACGTGGTGGGTGGCCGCGAGCCTGGCCCCCTGCCACCGGAGGCGGAACGCCCCGGTATCGAGGTGCACGATATCAATTTAATCGCTGAATACAACATCGCCGGTGAATTCTGGCACGTGTTGCCGCTGTTGGACGAACTGGGGCTGCGAGTGCTGTGTACATTATCTGGTGATGCCCGCTTCCGCGAGGTGCAAACCATGCACCGCGCCAAGGCGAACATGATGGTCTGTTCCAAGGCCATGATCAACGTGGCGCGCAAGCTTCGGGAACGATACGGCACACCCTGGTTCGAGGGCAGCTTCTATGGCATCACCGACACTTCCCAGGCATTGCGTAACTTTGCTCGTCTCATTGGTGATCCTGATTTGATCAGGCGCACCGAGACACTAATTACGCGGGAAGAAGAGTGTATCAACGAGGCACTGAAACCTTGGCATGAACGCCTTAAGGGTAGGCGGGCATTGCTTTACACGGGCGGCGTTAAGTCGTGGTCAGTGATCTCGGCACTGCAGGACCTCGGCGTAGATGTGGTGGCCACCGGCACCAGGAAGTCCACAGAGGAAGACAAGGCGCGCATCCGTGAGCTCATGGGCGAGAATGTCAGAATGATCGAAGACGGTAACCCGAGGGCGTTGCTGGATACCGTGCGCGAGTACCGGGCGGATATCCTTATTGCCGGTGGGCGCAACATGTATACCGCGTTGAAGGCCAGGCTCCCGTTTCTGGATATCAACCAGGAGCGGGAATTCGGTTATGCCGGTTATCAGGGCATGCTGGAACTGGCCCGCCAGCTCACACTGACTCTGGAAAGTCCGATATGGGACGCAGTTCGTAGACCTGCCCCGTGGCTTGTATCGCACGGGCCGGGTCAGTGGTTAGTCGGCGGAGGTTGACATGGCCAGGATTATCAAACGTAACAAGGCCCTTTCCGTTAACCCATTAAAGTCCAGTCAACCGGTAGGGGCGTCTTTGGCTTTCATGGGTATACAGCATGCCATGCCGATGATGCATGGCTCTCAGGGTTGTACCGCTTTTGGCAAGATATTCTTCGTGCGTCATTTCCGTGAGCCCATTTCGCTACAAACTACCGCCATGGACCAGCTGAGCACCATCATGGGGGCTGGCAACAATATCATCGAAGGATTGAAGACGATTTGCGAGAAATCCAGACCGGATCTCATCGGACTGCCTGCCACTGGTTTGTCCGAAATCCAGGGTGCGGACGTGAAAGATGCGATCAAACGTTTTCGTGAACATTATCCTGAATATAATGGGATCAAAGTCGTGCCCGTAAGTGCGCCGGATTTTAACGGTTGCATGGAGACCGGTTTTGCGGCGTCGGTGGAGGCCATGATCACACAGCTTGTGCCCGAGTGTACCGTGGAAGGTCCCCGCCCCGTCAGACGTCCACGCCAGATAAATGTGCTGGCCGCATCCTTCCTGACACCAGGAGATGTGGAGTGGTTAAAAGATACGATCGTGCTTTTCGGTCTATGCCCGGTTGTCATTCCTGACCTCGCCGATTCTCTTGACGGACATTTGGCTGATCAGGATTTCAGCCCCCTCCCCCTGGGCGGTACACCCGTGTCCGGGTTCACCAGTCTGGGCGATGCCACGGTGAACCTGGTGATAGGGCCCTCGTTGTTCAGGGCTGCGGATATTTTAAGGGAGCGTACCGGGGTGCCGGACTACCGCTTTGACCACTTAATGGGGCTGGAGGCCGTGGATAAATTACTCTTGCTGCTGTCAGCCATAAGCGGCAACAAGGTGCCAGAATGTTTACAACGCCAGCGTGCCCAACTCCAGGACGCCATGCTGGATACCCATTTTATGCTTGGGCAGACACGGTTCGGTATCGCAACCGATCCAGACCTGTTGAATGCCTTTAGCCAGTTTTTGCAGGGCATGGGGGCCGAGGTAGTGGCGGCAGTGGCATCAAGTTATGCGCCGGTGTTGGAACAGGTACCAACAAAAGAAGTGAAGATCGGCGACCTGGAAGACCTGGAGCATATCGCCAGAGACCAGGGTGCAGACATATTGATTGGCAATTCCCATGCCGTGGGGTCAGCGGCGCGCCTGGGGTTGCCGCTGCTGCACGCCGGTTTTCCGCAGTACGACCTGGTAGGTGGTTATCAGCGCAACTGGATCGGCTACCGTGGCGTACGCCAGGTGTTGTTCGACCTGGCCAACATCCTTCTTAATAGTAGCCATCGTGAGATCAAACCCTATCGATCCATTTATGCACAGAAACTTCGGGAGGCATCCAGCCATGAGTTTGCAGCGGTGTTTGAAAGTGGTTAGCGGTGACACCAGCAGGGAACCTGTCAATAAGGCGTTGAAACTGGCGTTTGCTACCACAGATATGAAACATGTGGATCAGCACTTCGGTTCGGCACAGGCGGTTGCTATCTACGCGGTGGAGTTGAAGCGTGCCAGGCTGCTCGAAGTAGCTCAGTTTGACAAAGTGGAACAAGACAGTCATGAGGACAGACTGGTTGCCAAGATCGCCATGCTGGAGGGTTGCGTCGCGGTTTATTGCCAGGCGGTGGGATCATCCGCAGTCCGTCAGTTACGGGCGCAGGATATACATCCAGTCAAGGTCACTGCAGGTGCCGTCATTGCCGATCTGATTGAATCTGTCCAGGATATGTTACGTGCCGGTCCCTCGGCATGGCTGGCGAAGGCCGCTACCCGCCAGCAGGGGCAAAGTTCGGGCCGGTTCGATGCGATGGAGGCGGAAGGGTGGGATGAATAAGAGGGTAGTTGCAAGCAGCCAGGAGTCTGTCGGATTTAGGTGTTCGTAGCGAGGCGAGTGGGAAATTGAGACCATTTTCTCGATCTTTTGAGGCGAATAGTGGGCCTATTTAACGAAAAAGATCGAGAAAATGGGCCGATTTCCCGCCGCCGCAGTAGAATCATCCTAAGTCCGACAGACTCCTAGTGTCAGGTATAGGGATGCTTCGCCTGGCCCGGGTTCTTTGTCGCAAAATCAACAAATAACCAGCTTGGTGGTCTTTGTGACAGTATTTATGCGCTAGCTATTGTGGGGAAAATCATTAAAAACAACGCTTAACATCGAGATCTCGCGCATGGCACAGCGCTTGCTATTCCTAACCTATAACGTATAACGCGATTGCAAGTTACTTGCGGTTCCAATTGGTGTCAGGATGCTTAATCAACAGGGTAGGAACTTATGTGGGATTACTCGGAAAAGGTAAAAGAACATTTTTTTAACCCAAGAAACGCTGGTGCGATTACCGATGCCAATGCCGTGGGCGAAGTAGGCTCCATTAGCTGCGGCGATGCCCTGCGTCTTACCCTCAAGGTAGATTCGGAGACCACGATTATCCTGGATGCGGGTTTCGAGACCTTTGGTTGTGGCTCGGCCATCGCTTCCTCATCGGCCCTTACCGAGATTGTTAAGGGTAAAAGCCTGGATGAGGCACTCAAGATAAGCAACCAGGATATCGCTGATTTTCTTGATGGATTGCCACCTGAAAAGATGCATTGCTCGGTGATGGGCCGTGAGGCTTTGCAGGCCGCCATAGCGAATTACCGCGGCGAGGAGTGGCAGGACAAACACGAAGAAGGTGCGCTGGTGTGTAAATGCTTTGCCATTAGTGATGCCATGATTGAAGAGACGGTTCGTAGCAACGATCTGCGTACGGTAGAGGATGTAACGAACTACACCAAGGCGGGCGGTGGGTGTTCCTCCTGTCATGAAGCGATCGAGGGAATTCTCACCAGGGTGCTGGCGGAGCAGGGCGAGGTATTCCACGTACAGGCACCTCCGGCCGAAGCGCAACCTGTGGCGGCATCCCGTGATTCGACGATGACCAACTTGCAGCGCATTCGTCGTATCGAGACAGTGATCGAATCCATCCGTCCCCAGCTGCAAGTCGATAATGGCGATGTGGAACTGGTGGAAGTGGATGGCAACACCGTATACGTGAACATGAGCGGAGCCTGTTCCGGTTGCCAGGTGACTTCCATGACCCTCGGTGGGATCCAGCAGCGCCTGATGGAAGAGCTGGGTGAATTTATCAAGGTAGTACCCGCCAGCCAGATGTCGCAGCTTGCCCGGGCGGGGATATGAGCATGGCTGATATCTACCTGGACAACAACGCCACCACCATGGTGGATCCGTTGGTGGTGGAGGCCATGTTGCCGTATTTCACCGAACAGTTCGGCAATCCCTCGTCCATGCACAGTTTTGGTAACAAGGTTGGCCGCGCCATTAAGCAGGCGCGTGAACAGGTGCAGATTCTACTTGGCGCCGAACACGACTCGGAGATCATCTTTACCTCTTGTGGTACGGAATCCGACTCTACCGCCATACTTTCATCGCTGAAGGCGCAACCTGAACGCAGGGAAATCATCATCACCCAGGTTGAGCATCCCGCCGTACTTACCTTGTGTGAATATCTTGAAAAGGACGGTTACACCATTCATCGCATGAAGGTCGACAGCAAGGGTCGCCTGGATCTGGACGTGTATCGGCGACTGCTGTCTGACCGGGTCGCGATTGTTTCCGTCATGTGGGCCAATAATGAGACGGGAACGCTGTTCCCGGTGCTCGAGATGGCGGAACTGGCCCGGGCTGCAGGTGTGATGTTCCACACAGATGCGGTGCAGGCAGTGGGCAAGGTGGCCATTGATTTGAAGAACAGCGCCGTTGATATGTTGTCTGTTTCCGGACACAAACTGCATGCGCCCAAAGGCATTGGTGTGTTATACCTTCGGCGGGGTACACGTTTCCGGCCATTGCTGCGTGGTGGTCACCAGGAACGTGGGCGCCGTGCCGGCACGGAAAATGCCGCATCTATTGCTGGATTGGGCAGGGCTGCGGAACTGGCCATGGAAAACCTGGCGTATGAGAGTACCGCGGTCAAGACCATGCGCGACCGCCTTGAAGAAGGCATTCTCGGCGTGGTGCCCAATGCCTTTGTCACCGGTGACCTGGATAATCGCCTGCCCAATACCAGCAACATCGCTTTCGAGTACATCGAGGGCGAGGCCATTCTTATGTTGCTCAACAGAGCCGGTATCGCCGCCTCCAGCGGTTCGGCCTGTACCTCGGGTTCTCTGGAACCCTCGCACGTCATGCAGGCCATGGGCATTCCCTATACCGCGGCCCACGGCACGGTGCGGTTCTCCCTGTCGCGCTACAACACCACGGAAGAAATCGAGGGTGTCATCCGGGCCGTTCCCCCTGTGGTGGCACAACTGCGTAAGCTGTCACCCTACTGGGGTGAGGACAGTCCGGTAGCGGATCCGGAAAAGGTATTCGCACCGACTTATTCCTAAGCATTGAAATTATGATTGTTGAACAACGCACCCTGACCATCAATGACACGACATTGCGTGATGGTGAGCAGTCGGCGGGCGTGGCCTTTACCCTGGATGAGAAACTTGCCATCGCCCGTGGCCTTGATGCCATAGGTGTGCCCGAGATGGAGATCGGCATCCCCGCCATGGGCGGGGAAGAACGTGATGGTATCCGCACCGTGGCCGCCCTCGGACTCAACGCCCGGCTCCTGGTGTGGAGCCGAATGTGCACCGGGGATTTGCTTCTTTGCTGTGACCTTGGCGTCCACATGGTTAATTTGTCTATCCCCGTGTCCGATCAGCAGATCCTCAACAAGCTGGGCATGGATCGCCAGGGCGTTCTCGCTGCTATCCACCGTCATGTTCCCCATGTGCGGGATTTGGGCCTTGAAGTATGCGTGGGCGGCGAGGATGCCTCGCGCGCCGACCCCGATTTTTTGTTGCAGGTGCTGGAGACGGCCCAGACCGCCGGGGCACGGCGTTTTCGTTTTGCCGATACCGTGGGGGTGATGGAGCCCTTCGGTGTGCTGGAAAACATCCATCGTCTTTGTGCTGCCACCGATCTGGAGCTTGAGATGCATGCCCACGATGACCTGGGTTTGGCCACGGCCAATACGTTGGCCGCCGCCCTTGCCGGCGCTACCCACGTCAATACCACGATTAACGGTCTCGGCGAACGTGCCGGCAATGCCGCTCTGGAAGAGGTGGTGATGGGTCTGAAGCAGCTCTACGGTTACCGGATTGATATCGACCTTCAGGATTTTCACACCCTTTCCCAATATGTCGCAAACGCTTCCGGGCGCCCCTTGGCCTGGCAAAAGAGCCTGGTGGGCGAAGGGGCGTTCACCCACGAAGCGGGCATTCATGTAGACGGGTTGTTGAAGGACCCCTTGAACTACCAGGGGGTGGATCCGACGGAGCTGGGACGTCAACACCGCCTGGTGCTGGGCAAGCATTCGGGTGCGCATGCGGTAGTGGAGGCATACAGTCGGCTCGGTCTGTCCCTCACGCGCTACGAGGCGGGTTTGGTTTTGCATCGGCTGCGCAAGTTCGTAGCCCGCACCAAACGTCCTCCGGCGTGCCGGGATCTGCGCATATTGTATCGGGAGCTACATTCAGAGACAATGAGTGACAACGAAACAGAAAATCAGAGAGAATAAAAACACTGTAAATACAGTATCTTTGGCGGTTTCTGATGGTCTGTTATAGTCTAGGGAAATGGTGCCGGGGAGAGGACTTGAACCTTCCCTGAAACACAGAAAAAACTAATATAAACAACATGATATAGACACACCGGCTTTTCGCGCTCCACCCACGCTCCACATTGATCAGAGATCCAGTACATCGCGCAGATAGCTGTAGCTAGTTGACTGTAATGTTACAGTCTGCTAGGCTGTAACCATACACTATAACATTATAGTTATGGAGGCGAAGTATGACAGCTCAAGCAGAACAGTTACTTCAACGTGGACCGGCAGTTACCGTCTCTTTGCTGCCTGCCATTTTCAATATTTTCAGCCAGTGGAGCCTGACAGGTGGTCAGCAAATGACATTGTTGGGGCTAGGTAATGAGAAAACCCTGTACAACTGGAAAAGCCATCCCGAAAAAGCCAAGCTGACCCGGGATCTGCTGGAACGGGCCAGCTATATTCTTGGCATCTACAAATCCCTGCAAATCCTGTTGCCCGACCAAACGCTGGCAGATCATTGGTTGTCGACACCAAATGACAATCCAATCTTTAATGGTATCGCGCCTCTCGATCGCGTATTGGCAGGGCAGGTGACTGACCTGGCTCTGGTCAGAAATTTCCTGGATGCGGAGCGAGGCGGTTAGTGTACCTCGTCACCAATAATGTAGCGTTCAGAGTGCGCCTATGCCGCCAGTGCAAGGCGCGATCTGCAGTGAATGGCATGTCCTTTACAAAGATCGGAACGCAGCAATGGTGGCATAGACGCTCTCTCTTCGGGCGGCCCGGGAAGCGATCATCCGCTGTGTTATGACGCTTGTAAAGGGCACACCATTCACTGCGCGTCATGTCTTGCGGCTAACCGCTTCCTGGGCCGCTGGACGTTACATTATTGGTGACGAGGTACACCATGATTGATCCAGCCACGCTGCCAATCATTGAAGTCGATGAACTTGTATACCGGGTTATTCTGTCCCGCTATCCGCAAATCGATCTCTTTGAGCGGGTTTCTTCTCCTGAAGATTGGGAGGTACTGTATGCCGTCGAGTCACTCACGAATCCGCGCCTGCGAGATGAGGCAGGAGATATTCGACTGGTGGCACCGGAAGACCGTGTGTATGGCGATGGCGCGTCCTGGGTCATGGCCGCCTTTACCCA
>VAPH01006120.1_pt1 | contig 41309 bp, 37 predicted proteins | sample 3393861 | NCBI WGS metagenome assembly VAPH01 (sample SAMN08290439, study PRJNA428436) | hydrothermal vent metagenome | isolation source: Deep-sea hydrothermal vent chimney | place: Atlantic Ocean: South-mid Altantic Ridge | reverse complement strand
CGGGTTATTTCCTGCATCAGTGACAGCGTTGATTCATGCACACGAAATCCGTGGCGGGCAAAACGTGCTGCGAAACGCGCCACCCGTAACACCCTTAGCGGATCCTCAACGAATGCGTCGGATACATGCCGCAGAACCTTGCGTTGCAGATCCCTTTGGCCCCCATAGGGATCAACCAGCCCGCCCCGGGCGTCCTGCGCAATGGCGTTAATGGTCAGATCACGGCGCTCCAGGTCCTCTTCCAGGGTGACACCAGGGTGAAAGTCGACTCTGAACCCATGGTAGCCATGGCCCTGCTTTTTTTCCGTGCGCGCCAGCGCATACTCCTCGCCACTTTGCGGGTGCAGAAAAACCGGAAAGGAAGCGCCGACCTGTTTGAAGCCTGACGCCAGCATTTGCTCCGGAGTGCTGCCGACAACGACCCAGTCACGCTCCACCGCCTCCAGGCCCAGTAAAGCATCACGCACAGCACCGCCCACAAGGTAGGTTTCAGCGCCGGGGGGTAAAGCGCAAGGTCTATCACTCATCACTCATCGTGCCGTGACTGCCTGCGGTACGCCTGCAGGCGCTTCTGCTTGACCGAGCCGGTGAGGTAATCCGGAACCACGGTATCGATAGAACGTGGCGTGATGCCAAAATAGGCAAAACCATTTTTCCTTGTCGTGCTTTCTGTCTGCAGTGAGCGGTAGTTGTCCATCGAAAACGGCTTGCCGGGCACCATCCCCATCATTGCTGCCATGGCAGCCGACAGGGGCTTGGGCAATCCGATTATGTGCCGCCGCAAACCCATACTCCTTGCCGTCCACGCCACCAGTTCTTTCAGGGTATAGCTTTGTGGACCACCCAGCTCATACGTCTTTCCCCAGGTCATCGGGTCTTCCAGAGCCGCCACCATGGCTGCTGCCACATCGGCCGCGTAGACGGGTTGCATACGTGCTTTAGGACAGGCGAGCGGCAGCACCCATGACAGCTGTAATAGCAGTGCAAACATGCTGAAAAAATTGTCGCCCTGACCGAAAACCACCGAAGGCTGGAACACGGTGACCTGGAGGCTGTCAGCTTTCTCCCCGCCTGCTCTCTTCAGTAATTCTTCGGCTTCGGCCTTGGTCTTGAGGTAATGGCTGTTGCCTTCAGCGGCACGCAAAGCACTGACGTGCAATACCCGTGTGACACCCGCCTGGCGACAGGCCTGGATGATGGCCTCGACTATGTCAACATGAACCTTGCGGAAACCTTTGCCGCCGCTGCCGCTTTCATTCAGGATACCGGCCATGCTGACCACCGCATCAGCGCCTTCAAACGCGGCAGCCAGTACTTCCGCATCGTATACATCCGCCTGCACCAACTCAATAGAGGGCATCAGGCTGATATCACCATGGCGTACCGCTGCGCGGGTCAGTACCACGCACTGGTGTCCATCAGCCACCAGTGCATTCAACAAATAACGACCCAAAAACCCGCTCGCACCTACCAATACAATTCGCATGCCACTACCTCAATGCCCTTGTTGACTCACGTAAGGCCCGTTAAGTCTTTCCAGGTCGTTGTCACTGACGCTTATTTTAAATGATCCGCTGTCTTGATGCGTATATAGTTCCATGGGGATTATGCACCATGAACAGAGTAAATCCATGCAAACACTGACAATGCGACCAGTCGATTGACTAATTTATCTCATGATCTGGATTGAATTCGCCCTGACAGGTATTTTCGCCGGCTTCCTGGCAGGTTACCTTGGCATTGGCGGCGGACTGGTGCTTGTTCCCGCCTTAAGCTGGATATTCAGCCGCGACCCGGCCACTGCCGGTGTGGCAGTGCAAATGGCAGTCGCCACTTCGTTGGCCACCATGTTGTTCTCATCACTAAGTTCGGTACTCGCACACCACCGCCGTGGTGCCATATTATGGCCAGAGGTCAGGCTGTTGCTGCCGGGCTTACTGTCAGGCGCACTGGCCGGCACAGTCATCGCCGACCGTATCAGCAGCAATTTGCTGGGTAATGTATTTGGTGTTTTTGCGCTGTTGGTCGGCCTGCAGTTGTTGCGTGGCTCAACGCGGCCCGGAAACCGGCCACTGCCAAGCAGGCTGCCGACTTCGGGTATCGGCTTCCTGATAGGCTCGGTTTCCAGCTTGCTGGGTATCGGCGGCGGCAGCCTCACGGTTCCCTGGCTCTTGTGGCACGGCCAGAAAACCCGTAACGCCATTGCCACGGCCGCAGCTTGTGGTTATCCCATTGCAATAGCAGGTACGCTGGGATTTGTATGGCTGGGTGAGAGCAATTCCAGCACCGCCACGCTCGGTTATGTGCACCTGCAGGCGCTACTCGGTGTGGCTTTGTTCAGCGTGCTCGGAGCACCCCTGGGCGTGGCCGCAATTCACCGCAGCAAGCCGCTGTTCGCAAAACGAATTTTTGCCCTGTTCCTGCTGATTGTTGCACTAAAAATGTTATTGGCCTGATTTAAAAAAAATGAAAGGAATCTGCCAAAAACCCTATCTTCGATAAGAGTGCCTGAATTTTTTGCAGCCACCTTGAACAAGCACACGCATTCCCGGAGTAATCAATATGACACTTAAACAGATGATCGCAGACCTGCAGGCTGAAACCCTTCCCAACGTGCCGCCGGAAATTCTACGAACCCTCGCTCAGGCAACTGACGAACTGATTGCCTCGGGTATTGCCGGGAAGGCTGTTCAAGCGGGTGAGCAGGCACCCGATTTTACGCTCCCAAAGACATCATTGAGTCACTGAACGCAATGCGGAATTAGTTTGCGATTTGTTCGACGACACTTACGAGCACGAAGTAAAGAACAGTACCAACGAGTGGCGCGCGGTACTTTTCCTGGAATCAGCCCAACGGCAAACTGACGATGGTGCTGGCACCACCGCTATCTGGGTTGGACAGCGAAATGCGACCATCATGGTCACTGACGATTTTGCGGCAAATAGCGAGACCAAGGCCACTACCGCCCGCCTTGAATGTCACATAGGGTTCAAAAGGTTTCTCCAGCACCAACTCCGGGTAACCCGGTCCACGGTCGCTGACCTCCATCTGCAGCCACTGCTGACCGGCCTTGTCGATGACCTGTGTATGGATATGGACCTCCGCCTGCTGCCCGTTTGCCACCGCCTCAATGGAGTTTGTGATCAGATTGTGCAGCAACTGACGAATCTGCCCGCCATCAGCGGTCAGGCCGGCAGGCCCGGGAATCAGCTCAAGATGAAACTGTACCCCTTGGTCTTTGTGCTGATACAGCGCCACCACGTCCCGTACCAGGTCATCCAGTTCCAGCGCCGCACGCTGTAATTTTGGATCGCTGGCATAATCCCCAAATGCGTCGACCAGCGAACGCAGGGCTTCAACCTGTGAAACAATGGTGCCGGTGGCGCGCTCCAACATGCTGCCATCATCGCTTTCCAACTTGTCCATCAGCTTCATGCGCAGGCGTTCTGCCGCCAGCCGAATCGGTGTTAATGGGTTTTTAACTTCGTGTGCCAGGCGCCGCGCAACTTCAGCCCAGGCTGCTTCTCGCTGCGCCAGGTTGAGCATCGTAACGTCATCAAAAACAACCACCGTGCCACCCTGCGCAGTGGTTCTTTTACCCAGGCGTGAACCACGCACCAATAGAACCAGTGCCTGTCCCGTATCATGGCCGCTCCTGTGCAAACGGATTTCACGCTGCCACTCACTCGGCCCACGACCCATTTGCTGGCCTATCAGTTCCGCCAGGGGTTCCAGGAAGGGTGCTATTTCAACCCGTTCAGACAGGCTGTGGCCGGTAAAGAAACCCTCCGGCAGGCCCAGTATCTCCTCTGCGGCAGAATTGGCTGTCACCACACGCTGCTCATTATCCAATGTCAGCACCCCGGTAGTCAGGCTCCCCAGCACAGTTTCCAGGTATTCGCTCTGTGAGCGCAAGGCCTCGCGACTGCGCTCTGCCTCCTCAGAGGCTGCTGTCAGGGCTTCTGTCATTTCATTGAAGGATTGGACCAGAAAACCCAGTTCATCGCGGGTCCCGGCCTGTACCTCATGCGTCAGGTCACCGGCAGCAACTCTTCGCGTCGCCAGGGCCAGTTTTGAGATCGGCCTGACCATCCTGCGCGCAACATTCAACGCGGCCAGGATCGCCAGCAATATGGTCAATAACAAGACCAGCGACAGGATCAGGATAAAGCTCTGCTTCAGCGCGGAGCGCAAAAAACTGATGTTTTGATAGCGGCGGTATTCCTTTTGAATTTCATCGGTCAGGCTGGTGATAGACTCCGGCAAAGGGTAAATCGCCTGTAACAGATAGCCCTGCTCTCCCGGCAAACCCGAAGGCAGCCGCTGAATAATACGAATGCGCAGAACGCCGTCCGCGACCGGCTCCGCAGCGGCGTATTCCCCTTGGTCCAGTGCCTGTAACAAAGCATAGTCACCTGGCCGCTCCGGCAGGTCAGCCGACATGTTGATATTGGCGCTGGCCACCAGCCGCCCATCAATGGCCAATACAGACAGCTCAAGTGGCCCTGCTGCACTGACGTTGCGCAGCAGCGTGCGGCGTATCATTTCAACATCATCATCCGGACTACCGATTTCTTTGCCCAGGCGGCGTACCTGATTGCGCACTTCCATGGTCCGGTTTTCAAGAAACTGCTGGCCCAGTGTCAAAGAGTCAGCCAACGCTGATTCGACACCGACATCAAACCAGCTATCGACCGTGCGGGTCAGGAAGTATGCAGAGAAAAAGTAAACGATCAAGGCCGGCGGCAGGGACAATAACAGGAAATTCCTGACCCAGCGTGCTGACAATAATGCACCGGGCGCCTGCGCGCGGACATTTTTAGTCAGCGATACTACGCGATGCAAAATGGCTGCCATTACAACCAGCAAAGCGAATACAGTCAGAATCAGAACCCAAACATATTGCTGTCCGGCACCGCCAGTATCCCCTGCGGTATCCTGTTGCACATTGCTGACCAGGATCAGTGAGGCAAACAATACCGCCAGCGCCACTGCCACCGGCAGCACTTTCAGGATCAACCGTCTTACACGCTTACTTTGAAAGGCCATACCGACCACTCCGAATCGTGTCGCCACTGGGATGAAAATAATGCCGGTAATTGCATCGGCGCAGGCAACGAACCCTCATCCAGGCGTATGCGGGCCCGCAATTCATAGTTCCCCGGCGGTAGCGGCCCGGTCGACAACCGTACATTCAGATTGTCAAAAGTCGCAAGCACATGGCGCAGGCGGGTGAACGTTTGTAGTTTCTCTGACTCTCCCTCACTCAACTGGTAACGCTCACTCAGCGGCAGATAGCGGATACGAAAGCGTCGCGCGTCACGCCTGACCACAATCATGTAGTTGTCATTTCGCAACTCCATATCCAGCCTGATGGTCAGTGTAACCCCATGTTGCAACGCTTCCTGGGCCTGCTGGCTTAGGCTCAGTTCCTGCTCCAGCCGGATGTTGAGTGACTGGTAGCCGCGGCTGACCGATACATTCTTGATTACAAAGCCGTAGCCTACCGCTTTCTGCCCGCAGCCAGTAAGCAATACTGCAACCATGAAAATTACAATGGTATTAGTCAGTTTTACGCAATACTGCATAAAAAAATCCATCCATTTGCGCTTCGCCAGGCAAGATCTGGCGCCCGCAGGCAAGCGCAGTACCCCAATCGGCGGTAATAACCACCAATTCAGCATCCTCATGTTGCGCCAAGAACCTTTGAACAGGCAGGTCATTTTCACGCTTCAATATAGAACATGTTGCATAGACAAGCACACCCCCTGATTCCAGTAATGGCCACATCGCAGCCAGCAAAGCAGCCTGGGATTCAGCCACAGCATCTACCTGGGCATTGCTGCGCAGCCACTTGATTTCCGGATGCCTGCGAATAACACCGGTTGCGCTGCACGGTGCGTCCAACAGAATCTTGTGAAATTTCGTGCCATGCCACCATTCTGCCGGAGCCGTTGCATCGCCGACGTGGATGTTTACAGATATTCCCGTACCCTGCAGGCCCAGGCGCTGCAGGTTTTGGCGAACCTGCTCGACCCGACTGGAACGTTTATCCAGAACCGTCAGTTCAATAGCGGGGTTACTCTCCAACAAATGGGCTGCTTTGCCTCCAGGCGCGGCACATGCATCCAGGATTCGCTCTGAGGCACCTGGGTCCAGTAGATCCCTGGCCAGTTGCGCGGCCGGGTCCTGTACGGATAACCAGCCGCTTTCAAAGCCCGGAATTCCGGCGACCGATGCTGCCGGCGTGATGCACAGGGCATCCCGCGCATACGGGTGATCGCTGGTTTCAAAGCCACCGTCCCGTAGTTTGTTTCGCAGCACCGCTTCATCGGCTTGTCGCCGGTTGATTCTCAACCACAGCGGTGCCTGCTGATTGTTGGCCGCGACGATGTCTTCCCACCGATGCGGCCAGTCCCGCTTGATTTCATCCAGCAACCAGCGTGGATGTGCAAACCGTTCATCCTGCTGCTCCAGGTTCGCCAGCAGTGCCTGTTGTTCGCGCTGGAAGCGTCGCAGTACGGCGTTTACCAGGCCAACCGCCCATGGCTTGCCCAGCAAACGCGCACATTCTGCTGTTTCATTGACGGCGGCATGGCTGGCCGTTTCGTCGTGCCAGAGTTGTTGCAGTCCCAGCAATACAAGCCGCTGGACATCACGATCACGATTTTTGAGTGGCCGGGTGAGCAATTGCGCTGCCAGCCACTCCAGAGCGGTCAGCCAGCGCAGTACGCCATAAGCCAGATGCCGGGCGAGCGCGCCGTCGCGAGCGTCACGCAAACCCGACAATGCACTGCTCTGTGCGAGACTTTGGTGCTCATCAAGTACCTCAGCCAGTGCCAGAAGCGCCGCAACACGTGGGTTCTGCCTGGCTTTCTGCTTTATTTTCATGACCGGTCAGCCGCTCTGAATCTGTTTCGCTCTGAGAAACTCTGTAATCTTCATTCGCCTGCCACCGGCACGCTGAATTTCTAATATTCTCAATGCATTATCCCCCGCCCCGATAAGCAGCTCAGAATCATCAACATGCCGCTGCCCTGGCTGCAGACCCATCCGGTTTTCTGCCACCTCCGCCTGCCATATTTGCATTCGCTGACCACCGAGCTCACACCATGCAACCGGCCAGGGATTAAATGCCCGCACCTGACGTTGCAGGGTCTCGGCCGGCTTGTTCCAATGCAGCTCGGCTTCTGCCTTGCTCAATTTACGTGCATAGGTCGCCGCGCTGCTTTCCTGGGCGAGCGGCTGTGGGAGCTGGTTTTCCATGGCCAGATTTAAACAATGCTGCAACGCCCGCGCACCCAGGCTGGCCAACCGATCATGCAGGACTCCTGCCGTATCCCGCGATCCGATTGCAGTAGACCGACAGTGATAAACAGGACCGGTGTCCAGGCCGGCATCCATTTGCATAATGCAAACGCCGGTGCGGTCATCTCCTGCTTCGACGGCACGCTGAATGGGTGCTGCTCCGCGCCACCGGGGCAACAGGGAAGCGTGAATATTCCAACAGCCCAGGCGCGGCACAGACAGCAGCTGAACAGGGATCATCAGGCCATAGGCCACAACAACCATCAAATCGGGCTGCATTGCTGCCAGTCTTTTCTGCCAGTCCTCAGAACGCAGCGTTTCAGGCTGCAGCACCTCCAGGTCGTGTTCCAGCGCAAGTTGCTTCACGGAGCTGGCACGTAATTTTTTACCACGACCCGCCGGGCGGTCCGGCTGGGTCAAAACAGCGGCAATATCAAAATCCGCGTCAATCAATGATTGCAGTGGCGGCAGCGCAAATTCGGGAGTGCCGGCAAAAAGAATGCGCAAAGGGGTGCTGATGGCGCTCAAGGTATCAGGCCTGTTAAATAACCAAGTGTTCTGCAGCTTCTTGTGCGGCTGCTTTTCGTTGCTTTTCGATCTTTTTTCTGACCATATTTCGCTTCAAAGGCGACAGATAGTCGACAAAAAGACGTCCTATAAGGTGATCCATCTCGTGCTGAATACATACTGCGTGGAGTCCTTCGAGTTGTTCTTCAAAAAATTTTCCATCAACATCCTGTGCCTTGATAGTCACAATTTCGGCACGTTTTACGTTCGCATACACCCCTGGCACCGATAAACAGCCCTCCTCACAGGTCTGTTCTCCTGATTCACTGAGAATATGAGGGTTAATGTACACGCGCAGCAAGTCCTGATCTTCGCTGATATCCAGTACCAGCAAGCGTTTATGGACATTTACCTGGGTCGCCGCGAGGCCGATTCCCTTCGCTGAATACATGGTTTCAGTCATATCTTCAACCAGCGTTTTCAAGCCACTATCGAAGTTTTCCACCACTTTTGCGACCGTCTTCAAACGCGGATCCGGGAATTCCAGAATGTTCAGTTTTGCCATATACTTGGTTGCCTGATAAATAATTTAGGTGAAGTTTTACACTACAGGAATTATGATAGCTAATGACGGACTCAGTTCGCCAGTAAAGAATAATGACCGCATCGGTCAAGATGGCTGGATGCCTACTATATAGGGAAAGGAATGTGATTAAGAAAATTTTTCACCTTATCCTGGTGACGATGTTGGCAAGCACAGCGATGGCACAGGACGTGTCCATACGCGCTGATCACCCTGATGAATATGTTGTTGTAAAAGGCGACACCTTGTGGGATATCTCCGGGAAATTCCTGGAAAAGCCGTGGCAGTGGCCGTCTATCTGGCAAGCCAACCCTCAAATCAAAAACCCACACCTGATCTACCCGGGTGACCGGCTATCACTGGTATATATAGATGGTAAACCACGCCTGGTGGTCAATGGAGACAAGCGCACCGTCAGACTGTCACCCGGTATCCGGGTTATACCGCGCGAGCCAATTCCGCCTGTTGAGTGGGAGGCCATCAAATCTTTCGTTACCAACGCGCGTGTGCTATCGCCGGGGAGTTTTTCAGATTTACCTTATGTTGTCGCCAATGAAAGCGACCGCCTGATAGCTTCTCAGAAAGATCTTACCTATGTGCGGGGCATTGACGGACAGCTTGACAGGGAATATGCCATCGTTCGTTTGCGCCACATCTATTATGATGACTACGGCATAATGAAAAGAGGCAAAAAAGCCCGGTATCCGGAGCGTCTGAAGAAGGGCCTGGAGTATCCGGACAACATCTGGAACGCGACCCTTTCATGGCGCCGCAAAAATCCTGAAATCCTCGGCTATGAATTCTGGGATATTGCGACAGCAAGGCTGGTTAAAACCGGTGACCCGGCCATCCTGAGAATTGAGGGTGGGCGTACCGAGGTTAAAGAAGGTGATTTTGTTTTACCGGTCGATGACTTTGAGTATCCCGGTCAGATAATGCCACACCCCATGAGCCCGATACCTGAGGGGCTGAGGGTCGTGGCTTTAACCCAAACCACCTACGGGTCGGGGCACTATCAGATCATCGCCATTAATGGCGGCCAGAACCAGGGCCTGGAACCAGGGCACGTGTTTTCCGCTTTCCGGCCTGGCAAAAGGGTGCGTGATGAAGTCAAGTACCCCAAGGGTAGCCTGGAAGATGCCAAGACCTGGGGTGGTGACAAAGTCACGCTACCAGATCAGTTCAGTGCCCATGTGCTGGTGTTCAGGGTGTTTGATGAAGTCAGCTATGCCATGGTCATGGACGGCGACCGTCCGGTTCGTGAGAACGATGTGTTAAAACACCCGGACGAAACAATATAGCGATCACTTAGGGAAATTATGGGGGCAGCTGCAACTCGGCAGCGTAACTGGCTGACACTTGTGAATGCGCCGTCTATCGGGGGCGCATCTCTTATCAGGGCCATCGAATCACTGGGCGGCGTTGCTGCCGTGGTCGCTGCAAGCGCTCGGGATCTGACCCGTCACGGACTCTCAGAACCGGCGGCCAATGCCATTGCCCGGCCCGACCAGGCCGCCATTGATGCTGGCCTGCACTGGCTTGCACAACCTGATCATCACTTGCTGTGCTGGGATAATGATGACTACCCCGTTCTGCTAAGGCGTATTGATAGCCCACCCGCAGCGTTGTTTGTAGACGGCGATCCCGGTTGTCTGTGGCAACCACAGATTGCTGTTATTGGCACTCGAAACCCCACTGCCGGTGGGCTTGATCACGCCCGCGACTTCGCCTCTACGCTGGCTCGCCAGGGCATAACAATTACCAGCGGGCTCGCCAGTGGCATTGACAGTGCTGCTCACACTGCCGCCCTGGATGCCGGCGCCATGACCATTGCTGTCAATGGAACCGGCCTCGACATTGTGTATCCGGCCAGCAGTCGCGCCGTTGCGCGACGCATTCGCTCGCAGGGTGCGATGATCTCTGAGCTGCCACTGGGCTCGGCTCCCAAGCGACAACATTTCCCGTCGCGCAACAGGATAATTTCCGGATTGAGCCTGGCCGTGCTGGTGATAGAGGCCGGTCTGAATAGCGGCACACTCATCACCGCACGCAAGGCTGCTGAACAGGGGCGTGATGTATTTGCCTTGCCGGGCTCTTTACACAACCCGATGGCCAAGGGCTGCCACCGTCTGATTCGTGAAGGTGCGAGATTGATTGAAACCACCGCAGACATCTTGCAGGAACTCGGCCCGCTGGCCGCTGAATTGCAAATGGAAATTCGCCAGCGCCTGGATCAGGCCGAAAGCCTGGATGTCGCTGCAGAAAAATCCGAAAAATACCCAAAAAACCTGCTGGATGATTCTGATTACAGTGCCGTGTGGGACGTGCTTGGCTATGATCCCAAGCCGGTGGATACCATTATTGAGCAATCCAGCCTCAGCGCACGGGAAGTCTCATCGATGCTGTTAATGATGGAGCTCAAGGGGTTGGTCATCAAACACGAAAATGGCCGCTTCTCCCGTACGTGACTGGTAAAGAGCGAACAAATTGTCCAGACCGGTACTTGAACATTGGTGGGGCAGTCCCAATCTGCTGCAAATATGTTGTGCTCAATGCCCCCCAATCAGGGCACATTGAGTAGTATTCGGACGTCTTTGCGCTCAAAAGTACATTGACGATTCGGCTGGTCTCAGCCATGCTGTGGGCACGAGAACGGAGAGGAATCAGGCCGGGGTTTGTTGCAGATACCCTGACCAATAGTCATAGAGGCTTAATTAATGAAAGAAAACGTACTCGACGTGTTGATGTTTCTTTTTGAGAATTATTTTTACGACGAACCGGAAGAAACACCCGACAGGGACTCTCTGGAGGAAAACCTCCACCAGGCAGGGTTCACCAACGGCGAAATTGATAAAGCTTTCAATTGGCTGGATGGTCTGGCAGAGCAGCGCCACCAACCCGACCTGTTTCAAAATACACACCGGCCTATTCGGGTCTATGTGGACAGCGAACTGGCCCGCCTCGATACAGAGTGCCGCGATTTTCTGATGTACCTGGAAAATATCGGCATCGTAGACGGTCAGCGTCGTGAACTGGTGCTGGACCGGTTATTGGCCCTGGAAACGGATGAAATCACGCTGGATGACATGAAGTGGGTCGTATTGATGGTGTTATTCAATCAGCCGGGCCAGGAAGCCAATTTTGCCTGGATGGAAGATTTGATGTTTGACACCGAGCAGGAGTATCGGCACTAATAATAAGGACACAGCCTCATTAATCGGCTAAAAAACAGCTTCACAATTGGAGGGACTACCCATTTAAACACCGCCCAGCCTATTTGGCAGCTGGTGTTTGCTTGAACCTGAATATGGCAAAAAACCTACTCATCGTAGAATCGCCGGCCAAGGCGAAAACCATCAACCGATACCTCGGCAAGGATTTCGAGGTGTTGGCATCTTACGGTCACGTGCGTGACCTGCCTTCGCGTGACGGCGCAGTTGATACCAAAAACGACTTCGCCATGCACTATGAACTTAGCGATGGCAGCAAAAAGCACGTCGACAAAATTATCAAGGCAACCCGCAACGCCGATGCCGTCTACCTCGCAACCGATTTGGATCGCGAAGGAGAGGCTATATCCTGGCATATCTACGAGATTCTGAAAGAAAAAAAACTGACCGATAAAATTCCCTTTTACCGAGTCGAGTTTTCCGAGATTACCAAGCGCGCGATTCAGGAAGCAGTTGCCAACCCGCGTGACCTGTCCATGGACCTGGTGAATGCGCAGCAAGCCCGGCGTGCCCTGGACCACCTGGTTGGTTTTAATTTATCTCCGCTGCTGTGGAAAAAAATCAAACCGGGCCTGTCAGCCGGCAGGGTCCAAAGCCCGGCGCTGCGCATGATTGTCGAACGTGAACGTGAAATTGAGCGTTTCAAAGCGCAGGAATACTGGACCATTGAAGCCGACCTGCAAAAAGGTGAGCACGCATTTTCTGCCAACCTGGTGCGGCTTGACGGCGACAAATACCGCCAGTTTGATATTCAGGATGAGCAACGTGCCAGTTCTGTACGTGACGAGTTGCTTGCACATGCCAATGGTCAACTGAAGGCAGACCGGATCACCCGCAAGGAAAGAAAGCGCCGCCCCGCACCACCTTTTATTACCTCGACACTGCAGCAGGATGCCTCCCGCAAACTCAGGTTCTCTGCACAAAAAACCATGCGTACGGCACAAACACTGTATGAAGGCATAGAGATAAACGGCAGTACCGAGGGACTGATTACCTACATGCGGACCGATTCGGTCATGCTATCAAATGACGCGCTTGCAGATATTCGCAACCAGATTACGGATCAGTTTGGTCAGGACTACCTGCCTGAGAAGCCGAATTTCTATAAAACCAAGTCAAAGAACGCACAGGAGGCGCATGAAGCCATCCGACCGACTTCTGCATCGCTGGTGCCGAACAAGATTAAAGCGTGCCTGACAGATGACCAGTTCCGACTCTACGAACTGATCTGGAAACGTACCCTGGCCAGCCAGATGACAGCGGCCAGACTCGACACCGTGGCCGTTGAGTTCGACTGTGGGCCGGGTGCCAGTTTCCGTGCCAACGGCTCAGTCGTTACCTTTCCCGGTTTCCTCGCTGCCTATGAAATATCCAAACCTGAAAGTGAGACAAAACAGGAGCGGCGCCTGCCCGAAATGCAGGAAGGCGATGTACTCCGGCTTGACGGGATTCGTTCCGAGCAGCATTTCACCGAGCCGCCACCGCGTTACTCCGAAGCCAGCCTGGTCAAGGCCATGGAAGAGTATGGTATCGGCAGGCCTTCAACCTATGCCAGCATCATGTCCACGCTGGTAAGGCGCCACTATGTGGAACTGGATAAGCGCCGTTTTAAACCCACCGATACCGGCAGGGTGGTTGAGCGCTTCCTGGGCAGGCATTTTACTGAATACGTGGACTATGAATTCACGGCACGCATGGAAGACGCCCTGGATGATATATCGCGTGGGGAAAAAGAGTGGATCCCGTTGCTCGGCTCATTCTGGAAGCCGTTTCATGAGCGGGTAATTGAAAAGCAGGAGACCGTTGATCCCAGGGACGCAAAGGGAACCCGCGTATTGGGTATCGACCCCAAGTCCGGCAAGCCCATTTCTGTCCGCGTTGGCCGCTTTGGCCCGCATGCGCAGATTGGCACACGAGATGATGAAGACAAACCTGCGTTTGCCGGACTCAGGCCGGGCCAGAGCCTGGAAACCATCACGCTGGAAGAGGCGTTAGAACTATTCAAGCTGCCGCGGGAACTCGGCAAAACGCCCGAAGGTGAAGAGGTCGTCGCCGCGATTGGCCGCTTCGGCCCCTATATCCGTTTTGGGAACAAGTTTGTGTCACTCAAAGATGCTGACCCGCATGACGTAACACTCGAGCATGCACTTGAATTAATTGCAGCGAAGAAAGAATTTGACGCCAACCGTGTCATTAAAACTTTTGACGGTACGGATATCCAGATCCTGCGCGGGCGCTACGGCCCCTACATTACCGATGGCAGCAAAAATGCCCGCATACCGAAGGATCGTGAACCGGCGGCACTGACACAGGAAGAATGCGAAACATTGATTGCGGCAGCACCGGAACGCAAACGTGGCAAAAAGAAGGTCACGCGCAAAAAGGCAAGCAGTAAGAAAAAAACTTCCAGCAAGAAGAATTCCAAAAAGAAAAAGTCGAAAAAGAAAACTGTAACTCAATAGACTATGGCAACTCATACGCTGCTGGATACCGCTGGCGCCGTTAAACAATTACGTGCCGGCCATATCATCGCTTATCCCACTGAAGCTGTTTTTGGCCTGGGTTGTGACCCACGCAATGAATCTGCAGTGCGCAAACTGTTGTCTCTTAAAGGTCGCCGTGAAGCGGCCGGCCTCGTGCTGATTGCCAGTGAGTTTTCACAGCTACGGCCGTGGATAGCCGAGACCGGGTCTTCACTGATTGATAAAGCGATGCAAACCTGGCCCGGGCCGGTAACCTGGCTGTTTCCCCGCGCAGATGACGTACCGGATTTCGTTGCCGGCAATCATGACACAGTCGCTGTGCGTATCACCGCGCACGCGCCAAGCCGGGCGTTGTGTGACGCATTCGGTGCGGCACTGATATCGACCAGTGCGAACCATACCGCCGCCGAACCAGCGCGCAGTGCCGGCGAGGTGGAGGATTATTTCGGCCATTATCTCGGCGGTATACTGACCGGCCCCCTGGGCGGCGCCGCACAGCCCAGTGAAATCCGTGACCTGGTAAGCGGGAAAGTACTCAGAAAGGGCCAACCGGAAGAGCTGGGCGATGCCGGTTGAAAGAATAAAAAAGTATTTTCTCGGGCTCCAGGATCACATCTGTAACCACCTGGAAAAGGAAGATGACAGCCAGCGATTCCGGCAGGAGTTGTGGGATCGGGAAGCGGGCGGCGGAGGGCGCACCCGGGTGCTGGAACGGGGCGCTGTCTTTGAGCAGGCCGGGGTTAATTTTTCCCACGTTTTCGGTGACCGCCTGCCGTCATCGGCAACCACCACTCGACCTGAACTTGCCGGTCGCAGTTTCCAGGCGTTGGGGATTTCCCTGGTCATTCACCCACGTAATCCCTACGTGCCCACCAGTCACGCAAACCTGCGTTTTTTTATCGCCAGCAATGAGAATGACGATCCGGTGTGGTGGTTCGGAGGCGGCTACGACCTGACGCCTTTTTATGCGAACATGCAGGACATCATTCACTGGCATCAAACCGCCAGAAACACCTGCCTGCCCTTTGGGGATGATGTGTACCCGCGCTTTAAAAAATGCTGTGATGAGTACTTTTACCTGCAACACCGCCATGAAACCCGCGGTGTCGGTGGCCTGTTCTTTGATGATCTGAATGACTGGGGTTTCGATCGCAGCTTCGCCTTTGTACAGGCCATTGGTGACAGCTACCTGCCGGCCTACCTGCCTATTGTTCAACGTCGCAGGCAAACAGAATACGGCGAGCGCGAGCGCAGGTTCCAACTGTACCGGCGCGGGCGCTATGTCGAATTTAACCTGGTGTACGACCGTGGCACATTATTCGGCCTGCAATCTGACGGTCGCACTGAATCCATCCTGATGTCTCTGCCACCTGTCGTTAACTGGCGCTACAACTGGCAACCGGACCCGGGTTCTGCTGAAGCAGAGCTGGCTGATTTCCTGACACCGAAAGACTGGCTGGAGGGTCGCTGAACGGTATACCCCTGGAAGTTGTTGCCGATAAACGGAAATACAGGTTGAATTTCCGGTAAAAATGATGTAAGATACTGATTACACGTGACATTCACAACTCCGCTTTACAAACGAATTCAAGGAAATAGCTATCAATATTCATCCAGGCGATACCATCCACCACCCCCTCCATGGCATAGGACACGTTGAATCAATCTGCGAAAGAAGCTTCTCCAGGGAAAAAAATGACACCTTTGCAAAACTGTATTTTGGCCGTGAAGGCCTGACTTTGTTGCTGCGCGAACAGGATCTTGAGCAAACCGTTCGCACACCGCTCAGCAAGAAGGACGTCAGCAAATTGCTCGAACACCTTGACAACTGGAACGGTAAGGTTGGCAGTTCATGGAAAGTTCGTGCCACTGCCAATCAATCCGTGTTGGAAAGCGGCGACCCCTTCGGCTATGTCGACGTCTACAAAGGGCTGAGCAAGCTGGAACATGAAGGCACCCTGCGTACCTCCGACCGGCAGCACCTGAACCAGTCGCTGGAACTCCTGGTTGAGGAACTGGCCTACGTTACAGGCAGAACGCCCGAGCAGGCGCGGGAACAGATAATTGGTTAGAGAGGCTTCGTACGGTTGATTCGCCGTGCGAGACTGAGAGCGCCGCTCCTGCGCATCCCTGGTTGATTCGCCGTGCGAGACTGAGAGGCTTCGCACCGCACATCCATGGTTGATTCGCCGTGCGAGACTGAGAGGCGCCGCTCCTGCGCATCCCTGCGCCCGCGGCATACCGTACATCCTGTACATAAAAAAAGTCCTGCCGGAATAACCGGCAGGACTCAAAGGGGGTCTCGGCCAGGGGGAATCGGCCGATCCCATTGCCCGCATATTAGGGAGGCGGGCCGACCGTAAGGACGGTCAGCAAATAAGACAGGATTACAGCCAGATGGTTCCACCAGCAATCGGCAATTGCAAGGGGGTTTCAATCTGCCTAATGAGCGGTATCCCAGTCCGGGCCGGAACCTGCATCTACCACCAGAGGGACTTCCAGATCTGCCGCTGCAGACATGTGTTCGATGACCGCAGCGCGAACAGCCCCAAGCCGTTGCTGCTCAACTTCCAGCACGAGTTCGTCGTGCACCTGCATAACCAGCCGCGCGCCGGGCTTTTCGGTCTGCAGCCAGTCATCCACCCTGATCATGGCAATCTTGATGATATCAGCAGCAGTACCCTGCATCGGTGCGTTAATGGCCGCACGCTCGGCGCCCTGACGACGCATCATGTTACTGGCCTTGATTTCCGGTAAATACAGCCTGCGCCCAAACAATGTTTCGACATAGCCCTGCTCACGCGCCTGCTCACGGGTACGCTCCATAAATGCCTGCACCCCCGGATAACGGGAAAAATAGGTATCCATGTATGCCTGAGCTTCCGGCCGACTGATGTCTAGCTGGCGCGCGAGTCCAAAGGCTGACATGCCGTACATCAGACCAAAATTGATCGCCTTGGCTGCGCGTCGCTGATCACCACTAACACGTTCATAATCCTCCCCAAAGACCTCACCGGCAGTTGCCCGGTGCACATCTACACCGTCATGAAAGGCCTTCAGCAAACCCGTATCACCGGAAAGGTGCGCCATAATGCGTAGCTCGATCTGGGAATAGTCCGCCGCCAATATCAAATGCCCCGGTGGCGCTACAAATGCTTTGCGAATCTTGCGGCCCTGTGCGGTACGAATTGGAATATTCTGCAGATTAGGATTGGATGAAGAGAGCCTGCCGGTAGCCGCCACCGCCTGATGATACGACGTGTGCACCCGCCCGGTGTGTGGATTAATCTGTTGCGGTAATTTATCGGTGTACGTCGATTTGAGCTTGGAGATTGAGCGGTGCTCCAGGATTAACCTCGGCAGCTCGTAGTTCTCCGCCAGTTCCTTCAGCACATCTTCGGCTGTGGATGGCTGCCCCTTCGGTGTTTTACGAATCACCGGTAACTCCAGTTTTTCGAACAGAATCTGTTGTAATTGCTTGGGTGAGCCCAGGTTGAATGGTTGCCCGGCAGCCGCGTGCGCCTGGCCTTCCAGCTCAAGCATCCGTTTCGCCAGCTCACTGCTTTGTTGCAGCAGTAATTGTCCGTCAATCAACACACCGGCCTGCTCCATCCTGGCCAATACCGGTATCAAAGGTATTTCAAGCTCCGTCAAAACCCGTTGCAGGGCAGGCTCAGCCTGCAGTTTCGGCCACAGGTGCTGATGCAGTCGCAAGGTAATATCAGCATCTTCGGCCGCGTAGTGCCCGGCATCTTCAATGGCCACCTGGCTGAAAGGAATCTGTTTGGCACCCTTGCCGGCAATGTCCTCATAGTGCGTGGTCTCGTGACCGAGGTATTTCAGTGCCAGCGTGTCCATATCATGGCGGCTGCCCGTGCTGTTGAGCACGTATGATTCCAGCATGGTGTCAAAGGCAATGCCCTGCACTGCGAGACCATAGCGCGACAGAACGTTCATATCGTATTTGATGTGTTGCCCCACCTTGGCAGGTGTTTTGCCCTCCAGCAGGGGCTGTAAGGCTCGCAGAACGGTATCCCGTTCTAATTGTACCGGTGCGCCCGGATAATTGTGGCCGACCGGAATATAAATCGCCTCATGGGCTTCTATCGCAAAACTCAGGCCCACCAGTTCAGCCTGCATCGGATTCAGGCTGGTCGTTTCAGTATCAAAGGCAATCAGTTCTGCCTGCTGCAGTTTCCGCTGCCATAGCCGGAACGTGTCCATATCCAGCACCGTGGTGTAATGCAGCCCGCGCGGCGGAAGTTGCGCGGCATTATCCGAGCCCAATTCCTGTAACCAGCTATTGAATTCGTTGTGCTGCAGGAATTCACGCAATGCCGCTGTGTCTACAGACTGGCGTTTCAACTCGTTGACACTGTATTCCAGATCCAGGTCATGACGGATGGTGGCGAGTGCCTGCGACAGGGGCAGAATATCCAGCGCTTCGCGCAGGTATTCACCAATTTTCCCTTTTACTTCCCCGGCATGGGCCATGACGCCTTGCAGGTCCTGCCACTGATTTAACCACTTTGCTGCAGTTTTTGGACCACACTTTTTCACACCCGGAATGTTGTCGGACTTATCACCTGTTAAAGCAAGGAAATCCACGATTTGCGCCGGCGTCACACCAAATTTCTGCACCACCCCGTCTGTATCCATCTGCGTGTTGGTCATCGTATCGATCAGCGTAACGTGCGCATTGACCAACTGAGCCATGTCCTTGTCACCGGTGGCAATGACACAGTTCATGTTTTCCGCCGTCGCACGCTTTGCCAGCGTGCCGATTACATCGTCCGCTTCGACACCGGGGTGCTCAATCAGCGGCAGGCCCAGCAACCTGACGATTTTATGAATTGGCTCTACCTGTTGCCGCAGCTCAGTCGGCATCGGCGGACGGTTGGCCTTGTACTGGTCGTACATCTCATGCCGGAATGTCGGACCCTTGGCATCGAAGACGACGGCGATATTCCGCACCTCTGCATCCTTTAACAGGCGCCGCAGCATGTTGGCAACACCCAGCAGGGCCCCGGTGGGTTCGCCGGCAGAATTTGTCAGTTTTGGAAGTGCGTGGTAAGCCCGGTAGAGGTATGATGAACCATCAACCAAATACAGGGTTTTGTCAAAGCTCATAGAGTTCTACAAGAGTTCATGGAAATTTGAAATCCGGAGTCAGTTTTTCGGGTCTGTAATGTTGAGAATATAGAAAAACCGGTTTGGCTGCGAGGAAGCAAAGCAAATGAAGATTACATGGATAGTTCTGGCTGCCGCCAGCATATTAAACTCCAGCCTGGCGTTGGCGCAACAGGACGATAATGATCTGCCACCACCGCCCATTCCGCCCAAGGTTCCGAATGAAGAAGTAGTACCCAGCGTGGTGATCACTGAAAAAGAGGGTGAGCGCATCGAAGAATACAGCCGCGATGGCCGTGTCTACATGGTCAAGATCACTCCGATCAAGGGACCGCCCTACTGGTATCTTGACGAAGATGGTGATGGCCAGTTGGAGCTGCGCGACCCCGATAATGGCCAAGGCCGTGTCCGGCCGGTGTACTGGAAGCTCAAAGAGTGGTGAACACAATCGCATGAACTCACCGGGACAGGCGCAGGACCGCTTCCGGGTTTTGCAAAACCTTATCGCACTATGCGGCAAAAGCGTCGCGTGGTTGACGCTGCTGATGGTACTGCTCACCTTCTCCATCGTGGTTCTGCGCTACGGCTTTAACCTGGGCTGGATTTGGTTACAGGAGTCACTGACCTACCTGCATGTCACCGTATTTACAGTCGCTGCCGCATGGACCCTGCAAGTTGACGGGCATGTCCGGGTTGATATCTTTTATGCGGATATGCCGGAGAAAAAGCGTGCGCTGGTAGATTTTCTTGGTTCATTGGTGTTCCTGATTCCGTTTTGTATTTTCTTGCTGGTCATCGCCTGGCCATATGTTGCCAGCTCCTGGAAGATGCTGGAAAGCTCCCGTGAAGCCGGCGGCCTGCCGTTGGTTTTTATGCTCAAATCACTGATTCTGGTTCTGCCCGCACTATTGCTCGGTCAAGCCATCATTAACATAACGAATGCATGGGAAACACTGCGTACCAATCCGCACGGCACACCGGGATCGGCATAGACACCAGACCGGACACCTCATGATCGTTACTGACCAGTTCGTCTATGCGTGGAAAGGCCAGGCTTAACCTGAATACTGTTTACAGGCATCGATCACCACGCGGCTATCCGGTCGTTTGCCTGTCCAGATGCAGAAGCTTTCAGCGGCCTGCTCCACCAGCATGCCCAGCCCATCGACATAAAGCTTGTCCATTTCTTTGCAGAATTTCCTCAGTGGGCGGCTCGCCCCGGCGTAATTCAGGTCATAACATACTGCACCCGGTGCAAACAGTGATGGCACCAATGGGGGTGCTTCTCCATGGTGGCCCAGCGACGTCGCATTAATGATGAGGTTGAAACTGCCTTGTGCTGCAAGTGTCTGCCAACCAACTACGCCGATATGGCTGCTGCCTGTAAACCGCTGCGCCAATGCCTGCGCCCGCTCAAGATTGCGGTTAACCAGCAGTACTTCCCGTGGTTCCCTGGCGAGCAGGTTCCCGAGTATGCCTGCCGCTGCACCGCCAGCGCCTAAAATTAGTAGCCGCTCACCGGCAAGTTCAATCCCGTGGTTGACGGTCAGGTCCGCAAGCAGACCCTGGCCATCGGTATTGTCAGCAAACCAGCCGGATGCAGGCCGGTACACAAGCGTGTTGGCCGCCTGCGCCTGCTTGACTCGCGCAGATGAACCTGCAGCCAATTGCCAGGCTTCCCGCTTGAGCGGCAGCGTGACGTTACAGCCGATGCCCCCCGACAGCCGGAACGCTTCCAGCCTGGCGGGAAAATCTTCGGCTTGTGTGTCGGTGCACTGAAACTCAATATCCAGGCCAAGCTGTGCAGCAAACAGCCTGTGAATCCTGGGTGAAAGTGAAGTCTTGACAGGCGACCCGAACAGCGCCAGCCGGATCAACCCGGATCCCTGATCCATGCCGCCGCCTGGAGTGCAAAATAAGTCAGAATTCCGTCAGCCCCAGCGCGTTTTATGCCGGTCAAAGCTTCCATGACAACCGCTCTTTCATCCAGCCAACCGTTGATCGACGCTGCCTTGAGCATCGCGTATTCACCGGAGACCTGATAAACAAAAGTTGGCACACCAAAGGCCTCCTTAACGCGCCGAACCACATCCAGATAGGGCATGCCCGGCTTGACCATGACCATGTCTGCACCTTCCTCCAGGTCCAGCGCCACTTCCGACAGCGCCTCATCGGTATTGGCCGGATCCATCTGGTAGGTGTACTTATTGCCGCTCCCGAGCGCGCCGGCCGAACCGACAGCATCCCGGAATGGCCCGTAAAAGGCAGAGGCATACTTGGCGGAATAAGCCAGTATTTTAGTATTGACGAAACCACCGGCTTCCAGAGCCTCACGAATAGCACCAACCCTGCCATCCATCATGTCAGACGGTGCAACGACATCCGCACCCGCATCGGCATGTGACACGGCCTGTTTGATCAGTGCCTCAACAGTCAAATCGTTGACGACGTAGCCGCTGTCATCCAGTAGCCCGTCCTGGCCATGGCTGGTGTAGGGGTCGAGCGCCACATCGGTAATCACGCCCAACTCAGGATACGCCTGTTTGAGGGCACGAATGGTCCGTTGGGCCAGGCCTTCGGGGTTCCAGGCCTCACCAGCGTCATCGGTTTTGGCTTGTGGGGCGGTAACCGGAAATAAAGTGATCGCCGGAATCCCCAGGTCCACACACTTTGCTGCCTGCTCGAGCAATCGGTCTATGCTCAGGCGCTCTACCCCGGGCATGGACTCCACTGCTTCACTTCGGTCTTCGCCTTCGATGACAAAAACCGGCCAGATCAGGTCATTTGCTGTCAAAACTGTTTCCCGCATCATGCGGCGGGAAAAATCATTTGCGCGCATCCGGCGCAGCCGTGTAAAAGGAAAGCTCATGTTATTGATCCTGTGTCATTCCCAAGCTGCCCAAAGGCATACTGGCTCAGGAGTTATTTTACTCCGGTTCATCATCATACTCATACCAGGTACGCAATTTATCCACCAATTCTTCAAGCCCGGTCTTTTTACTGGAAGAAAAGATCTGGATGCTGGCCATGCCCGGCAGGTCGCGCCGCAGCTTCAGTAACGTGGATTGTGCCGGCCCGCGCTTCAGTTTGTCCGACTTGGTCAGCAATATATGGCAGGAAACACCGGACGCGTCACACCAGTTCAGCATTTGCTGGTCGAATTCCCGCATGGGATGACGTATATCCATCACCAGCACCACGCCCCGCAGACTTTGGCGGGTTTGAAAATAACGCTGCATGACATTGCGCCAGTGCGCTTTGAGCTTTAACGGCACCTTTGCATAGCCATAGCCCGGCAAGTCGGCAATACGCCGGTCTTTATCCAGCTCAAAAATAACGATCTGTTGTGTACGCCCCGGTGTTTTACTGGTTCGCGCGAGCGCTTTTTGATCGGTCAGTGTATTAATCGCACTCGATTTGCCGGCATTGGAACGCCCGGCGATTGCGACTTCGATACCGCGGTCTTCTGGTAGCTGTTTTAATTCGTGGGCATTGAGTACATAGCGCGCGACACGAAAAGGGTTGCTTCTTTGCAAAATAGTTTTCTCACATTTTTATCATTTGACTGGAACGCTTGCGTGTAAAACGGGATAATAACCGACCATTTCGGTTATTGTACGCAAACATTCCTGGAGAGTGCTAAGTGAAGCGTTTATTGCAAGTTGCAGTCACCTTGTCATTACTGTTTACATTCTCGGTCCTGGCTGAAGGCGATGCCGATGCCGGACAGGGTAAATCAGCAGTTTGTGCTGCATGCCACGGTGTGGACGGCAACAGTGTGGTTCCCAACTGGCCAAAAATATCAGGTCAGCACGCCCCTTACCTGGAGCGTCAAATCAACCTGATCAAGAGCGGTGCGCGGCCAGTACCTGAAATGGCAGGCCTGGTAGCCAGCCTCAGTGATCAGGATGTTGCTGATCTGGCGGCTTACTTTTCCACACAGACCCGTAAAATTGGGCTGGCCGACAAAAAAACACGTGAAATCGGTGAGCGTTTGTACCGGGCCGGTCATGAAAAAACCGACGTACCGGCTTGCCTGGCCTGCCACGGACCTGCCGGTGAAGGCAACCCGCTTGCTGTGTACCCCTCGCTTGCCGGACAGCATGCTGCCTATACAGAAAAAATGCTCAAAGGTTTCCGCAGCGGTACAATCTGGGGTGAAGAAGATGAGGCCAGTATGATCATGGCCGATGTTACCTTACGGATGACAGATGACCAGATCAAGGCAGTATCTGCTTACATTCAAGGCCTGCACGCGGTGGATGAATAAGCCAAACTGGAAAGGCTGCAAATAGAGAGATTAGCAATGGTACAAAAAATTATTTTCGCCCTTGGCCTGTTGTTTGGCAGCCAGATCGCCATGGCACAGCAGGATCAATACCAGGAAGGTGTTCATTACTACAAAATCAACCAGGCAGCGAGTGAGCCTGCCTCAGACACCGTTGAAGTGACCGAAGTCTTCAGTTATGCCTGCACGCACTGTAATACGTTCGAACCCTTCATGCAGAACTGGAAAAAGAACAAGCCTGAGTACGTCAAGCTGGATCGTTTGCCGGTAGCCTTTGGCCGCCGCTCCTGGGAGTTGCTTGCACGTGGTTATATCGCTGCTGAAATGATGGGCATTGCTGAAAAAAGCCACGTACCGATGATGGATGCAATCTGGAAAGAAGGAAAGCAATTCCGCAGCCTGGACCAGTTGGCGGATTTCTATGCCGGGTTCGGCGTAGAGAAGGATGCCTTTATTGCACATTTCAAGTCATTTGCTACCGATAGTCAGATGCGTAAAGGCAAGCGCGAAGTGCAGCTTTTCGGCGTTACCGGCACACCTACGATGATTGTAAACCGGAAGTATCGAGTGGCCAGCAATAAAGCCGTTCCCAGCTTTAAAGCCATGTTGGAGGTTGTGGATTACCTGGCTGAAAAAGAGCACGCGCAGTAAGCAAGGCCTGTATGGCCGGGGTTTAGAATCTACGATACACCAGCGGGGATATGGCGTACCTGCCCTCTGAGACCTTAAAAAACAGGGACGTTTTTTACAGAGCTTACAGGACGAACTTGTAGCGTGTCTCAGAGGGCAGGTACGCCGTGTCGCCGCGGCAGGATGGTGCTTACTTTTAGAATCAGAATGGTTGACTCACACGGTGATTAGCGTATTCTGTTGTTTCCTTACCACACCTCTTGACACCCTATGTCTCAAGCGCAAATTCTAGTTGTTGACGATGAGCCTGATATTCGGCAACTCGTACAGGAAATCCTTGAGGACGAGGGTTATTCAGTGCAGGTTGCTAAAGACGGTGAAAACGCACGTCTTATTTATGCACAGCAAAAACCCGACCTGGTTTTACTGGATATCTGGATGCCGGATATTGATGGAATTTCGTTACTGAAGGAATGGTCTGCGGCTGGAACGCTCGAATCCCAGGTGGTAATTATGTCCGGCCACGGTACCCTTGAAACCGCCGTGGAAGCCACCCGGTTGGGGGCTTTCGATTTTGTTCAGAAGCCTTTGTCGCTGGCCAAATTGCTGGCCACGGTTCGCAAAGCACTCGACTCGAAGCCGCAGCTTGAAACAGCCGCAGCAACCGCACCTCATGCACTGTTGACAGAACCGCTGGGCACCAGCCCGGCCATGCAGTTATTGCGCAATAAAGCAAGACAGGCAGCCAACCATACATCACCGGTCATGATCACGGGTGAGCCCGGCAGTGGTCGCAGGACGCTGGCCCGCTATATCCACCAATTATCTGCAGCCAGTGGTGAAATCGTCATATTTGACTTTAACCAGGCCGGTGCCGAGAGTCCTCACAGCTACCTTTTTGGTTCCGTATCAAATGACCACGCCGTTACAGGCCTGCTTGATCAGGCCGCTCAAGGCTCAGTTTTTATCCCTGACCTGCCTAAATTGTCAGCCGATACCCAGGAGTTGCTTAACAACGCCATTGAATCAGGTGGGTTCACGCCCGTGGGTAGCGCCAACCCAAAACCCTTGTCCTGCCGCTTTATATGCAGCACCGCCGTGGACCTGGAGCAGGCTGTCAAAGACGGTAAGGTGCTCAGTTCATTGTATTTCCGCCTGAATGTACTACCCTTGCAGGTTCCAGCACTGCGTGAACGTCCGGAGGATATTCCGGACCTCGTGAGGTATTTCTCTGACTGGTTTCCAAACCAGCAAAACCTGCCTTACCGGCAGTTCTCGGTTTCTGTTCAGAACCGCATGCGCAACCACAGTTGGCCGGGCAATGTACGCGAACTGAAGAACCTGATCCAGCGTTTGCTGGTGCTCGGTGGTGACGGCGAAATCTCAATGCGGGAAATTGAAGACGCCCTTAGCCAAAGCGCTGCCGGCACGAAAGCAGCAAATGAACGCGAAACGCTGTTTGACCTGCCCTTGCGCGAGGCCCGGGAGCAATTTGAGCGTGACTACCTGATCTATCAGCTGCGCAAAGCCGGCGGCAGTGTCGGCAAGCTTTCTGAATCAGTGGGGATGGAGAGAACACACCTGTACCGTAAACTGCGTTCGCTCGGTATTGATCCTAAATCTGTTACAAGAGGTAAAGGCAGACCGTGAAAATTGTGATACTTGGTGCCGGTCAGGTTGGCTCCACCGTGGCCAATGCGCTGGTCCATGAAGACAATGACATCACTGTTGTTGATATAGACGGGCGACGGCTCAAAGAGCTTCAGGATCAAATGGACATACGCTGCGTGCTCGGCCACGCCTCTCATCCCAAGGTGCTCGAACGAGCCGGTATCGAGGATGCCGACCTGGTCATTGCACTGACCAATTCTGACGAAACCAACATGGTCGCCTGCCAGATCGCCTACTCGCTGTATAACGTGCCAACCCGCGTGGCCCGGGTAAGATCGGCTGCATACACCGAACGGCCTGAATTGTTTCACCGCGAGCATTCGCCCATTGATGTATTGATTAGCCCGGAACTGCTGTTGACGCAATACATCAGTCGCCTGATCGAGTATCCGGGCGCTTTGCAGGTAATGGACTTCGCCGACGGACGGGCGCAACTGGTCGCTACAGAAGCGGAAGCTGGCGGCCTGCTGGTCGGGCAAAAGCTGTATACCCTCAAGCACCATATGCCGGCGCGCTCAGAAGCACGCGTGGCAGCGATTTACCGTGATGGACAGCTGATATTACCGGATGGCAATACCGTCATTGAAGAAAATGACCTGGTGTTTTTCCTGGCGGCAAAGCGGCATATCCGCACCGTCATGAAGGAACTCAGGCCATTGGACCGACCGGTGCGGCGCGTGATTCTTGCAGGCGGCGGCAACATCGGTAAAAACCTCGCCCGACGCCTGGAACGGGATCACCATGTAAAAATTATTGAACGTGACCCGGTCAGGGCTGAAGCCATCGCAGAAGAGCTATCCAAGACTATTGTGCTGGTGGGTGATTGTGCGGATGAAAACCTTCTCAGGGAAGAAGCCATAGAAAATACGGATGTTTACTGTGTTCTGACCAATGACGATGAGGCCAACATCATGTCTTCTCTGCTGGCCAAGCGCATGGGTGCGAAAAAAGTGATCGCCATTATCAACCGGCCATCTTATGTGGACCTGATGGAATCAGGCACCATTGATATTGCCGTATCACCTCAGCAAGTCACCATCGGCTCATTGCTGACACACATCCGTCGCGGCAATATGGTGCGGGTGCATTCATTGCGCCGCGGCGCTGCCGAAGCGATCGAGGCGGCGGCACTCGGCGACCGGCGGAATTCCAAGGTGGTGGGGCGTTCGGTGGAAGAACTGGATTTGCCAACCGGCACCACTATCAGCGCCATTGTACGAAATGATGACGTCATCATCGCCCATCACGATACCGTCATTGAAGAACATGATCACGTGTTGCTGTTTGTCTCCGACAAGAAACAGATTCACGCCGTGGAACGGCTATTCCAGGTTAGCGCCACCTATGTATAAACAGCCAATGTAGCGAATGAAAAATCTCACCGTGCAAAAGATCGTGGGCCTGCTGATCGCGGGCGCCAGTCCGATGATGTTCCCACCGGCACTGGTCTCCTGGTGGTATCAGGACGGCACCATCAGCATTTTCCTGATCAGTGCCGTTATCCTGTTCATTATCGGCATGGCCATTTTTCTGCCGGTACGCCATGTCCACCAGGAATTGCGTCTGCGCGATGGCTTCCTGATCGTCGCTGCTTGCTGGATTGCCCTGGCATTGGTGGGTGCCTTACCGTTTGTGTTACTGACACAACCCGATATTTCCTACGTGGACGCGGTGTTCGAGTCTATGTCGGGGCTTACCACTACCGGTGCAACGATACTGACCAACGTCGATGAGTTGCCACGTGGCATTCTCTATTACCGCCAGCAACTGCAATGGCTGGGCGGCCTTGGCATTGTAGTGCTGGCAGTTGCGATCATGCCCATGCTGCGGGTTGGCGGCATGCAATTGTACCGTGCAGAAACCCCGGGGCCGATGAAAGACAGCAAGTTGACGCCGAGGATCACCGAAACTGCCAAGGCGCTGTGGCTGCTTTATCTCGGCATTACGATTCTGGCCGTGCTGGCCTATTGGCTGGGTGGCATGACGTTGTTTGATGCTGTCGGCCATGCCTTTTCCACCGTCTCCACCGGCGGCATGTCAACCCATGACGCTGGCTTTGCCTGGTTTGACAGCCCAACTCTGGAGGCGATAGCAACCATATTCATGGCGATTTCAGGTATCAATTTTGCAACCCACTTCACCTCGTGGAGAACAGCCAGTGCGCAGCCTTATTTCCAGGACCCGGAACTCAAGGCCTATGCATCACTGTTGCTCGGTTTTACGATTCTGGTCACGATCGCGTTGTACCTGCACGGAACCTATGGGTCCATCGCCGAGTCTGCACGTTATGCAGGTTTCCAGGTTGTTTCGGTTATGACAACCACTGGTTTTACCACTGGGGATTTCTCTTTATGGCCAGGATTCATTCCGATCTTGCTGATATTGATTGCATTCATTGGTGGCTGTGCGGGCAGCACTAGCGGCGGCATGAAAGTTATCCGTGTCATGCTGTTGTATCGCCAGGCTATTCGTGAAATCCTCCGCCTTATCCATCCTCATGCAGTCATACCGGTGAAAATCGGCGGCAGAAAAACATCCACTACCGTCATGGATGCAGTCTGGGGGTTCTTCTTTTTATACGTCGCCAGCTTCGTGATGTTCACCATCGTGCTCAACGGCGTTGGGGTGGACCCCGTTACGGCCTATTCAGCCGTTGCTGCCAGCATGACGAATATGGGCCCGGGACTCGGTGACGTCAGCGTCAACTATGCCAGCTTGAATGCAACCGCCAAAATCATTCTGAGCTTTGCCATGCTGATGGGGCGACTTGAGATATTCACCTTACTGGTGTTGTTTACGCCCGCGTTCTGGCGTGACTGAAAATTACGTGTGAGGCCGGGACGGTTTGTAAAAAGGACGCTCCCCTTCCGGGCGGTTTCTGAATCGTTTATAGGCCCACAAATTCTGCGCAGTGTCCACCTCAATACACTGCTCTATGCCCCGGTTGACAGCCGTCAGGGCGGCACGCATATCACTGCTGAAGATGGCCTCATCCGCTTTGAACACATGCACACGGTAACGACCACCTTTGCGCCTTTCACAGGTGGTGAACAACACCGGAGCGCCGGTACGCCTGGCCATGCGGGGCAGCAATACGCCGGTCAGTGTCTCGATACCGTAAAAAGGTGCGTAATGGCCCTCGCCCAGGGTGGGTTCCTGATCCGGCACCAACGCCACGGTTTTACCCGCCTTGAGAAGTTTGAACATGGTGCGCAAGCCGGCGCTGGTCGCCGGCACCAGCGTGGCACCACCGCGACGGCGCTTAGCCAGCAACAATTCTTCAATATCATGGAATCTGCCTGGCTTGTATAAAATTGCACCATTCAGGTACTGCTGCGTATACAGGCCTAACAATTCCCAGGCGCCGCAATGCACGCCCGCCAGTATCACACCCTTGCCGGCCCGCTCAGCTTCGTGGAAAAGCTCTATCCCCTGCGGTTCATCAAAATAGCTGAAAACCCGCTCGAGCGGCCAATGCCATAGAATACCGGCCTCGAAAACACCACGGACATAATGGACCATGCTCGCACGGGCAATTTCTTTCTGCCGTGCAGCATCCAGGCCGGGGTAAACCGCACGTATATTCAAGCGTGTCACACGTCGTTTGCGCGGTGACAGGTACCATACCAGGGTGGCGACGGGCGGAGCGATGAATTCAGCGGCCCGCGGCGTAATCCAGCTGAAGACACGCATGATGATACGAACAGCCATCAGCTTCATCGCTGGGATTCCCTGCTCTTCCCAGGCACAACGAGCCTGTTAGAATAGTTATTTTCTTGGAAATGGGCTTTAAATGATCGCATTGCTGCAAAGAGTATCGGAAGCCAGCGTACTTGTTAATGGAAAATCTTCCAAAGCTGAAATTACCGGTGCAATCAGTTCCGGCATTCTCGCCCTGGTCGCGGTTGAAAAAGGAGATACCGAGGCTCAGGCAGACCGGCTGTTGCAACGTATTGTGGCCTACCGAATATTTGAAGACGATGACGGCCGTATGAATCTGAACCTGCGCCAGGTAGGTGGCGAATTATTGTTGGTTTCCCAGTTCACGCTTGCGGCTGACACCAACTGTGGCAATCGTCCCAGCTTTACACCGGCGGCTGATCCGTCAGACGCGCGGCGACTGTTCGACTACCTGCTTGAATCTGCCCGCAGGGAGCTTGGCAAAGTAGCCACCGGCCGTTTTGGCGCAAGCATGAAAGTCAGCCTGGTCAATGATGGTCCGGTAACCTTCAGTCTGCGTGTGCCCCCGGTTTAACTTTCGAACTCCTTCAGCTTACGCGTCAGTGTATTGCGGCCCAGGCCCAGCAGTCGCGCCGCTTCCACACGTTTTCCACCGGTAAAATCCAGCGCACAATCAAGTATTGTCCTTTCCAGGTTGCCGCGCGCCTCAGCCATCAGATCGACCTGTCCACGGGCAAGTGCTGAGTGGGCCCAGCGGCGCAGGCCTTCGGGCCAGGATCCATCAGGTTGACTGCCGGGGTCTATTTCACTCAGGCTGGAGGGAAGGTCCTCCGGCAATATTTGCTCACCTGGCGCCATCACACACAATTGCTGACAGAGGTTCTGTAACTGGCGGACATTACCGGGCCATGCTTTGAGCTGCATTGCGCGGATGGTCTGAGGCAGCAGGTGTTTCTCTTCCAGCCCCAACTCCAGCGCCGCCTGGTGCAGGAAATGCCGTGCCAGCAACGGAATGTCATCCAAGCGATCCCGCAAAGGTGGCAGCTTGATAGTAATCACATTGAGGCGGTGGTAGAGGTCCTCCCTGAAGCTTCCGTCTGCAATTCTGGCCTTCAGATCCTGATGTGTCGCGGTGATAATCCGCACGTCTGCCCGCAACAGATCGCGGCCGCCGACCCGGTAATAATCCCCCTCCGCCAGCACGCGCAGCAGACGCGTTTGCAGGGGCAGCGGCATATCACCTATTTCGTCCAGGAACAGCGTGCCGCCGGCGGCCTCCTCAAAGCGTCCGGGCCGCCTGGCGTGAGCACCTGTAAATGAACCACGCTCATGACCAAATAACTCAGACTCCAGCAGCTCGGCAGGGATAGCGGCCGTATTGATGGCCACAAAGGGCCCGCGAGTCCTCGGGCTGTGCTGATGCAGGGCACGTGCGACCACTTCCTTGCCGACGCCGGTTTCACCCGTAATCAATACACTGATACTGGTGCGTGACAGTCTGCCAATGGTACGGAATACCTCCTGCATGGCGGCCGACTCGCCGATCATCTGCTTTGATTCGACGACTGCATCATCTACTGGTTCTGTGTTTGAACCGGCGGCCGCACGCGCAACGACAGACAGCAGCTTGTCGAGATCAAAAGGCTTTGACAGGTAATCAAACACACCTGACTGAAATGCCGATACCGCCTGGTCCAGGTCAGAAAATGCCGTCATGGCTATCACCGGAACGTCGATATCTTTGTCATGAAGCGTCTGCAAAACACCCAGGCCATCGGCGTCCGGCAGGCGGATATCAGTGATGATGACTGCGGGTTGGTCGGCACCCAATGCTTCAATGACGGCCGCGACCGTCCCAAAGCTCTCGGTTTTATAGCCTGCCCGGCTTAGCGCCCTGTCCAGTACAAAACGAATGGCTTCGTCGTCATCGACCACCCAGACTTTGACTGGCTCAGTCATGGCTGGGCCGCAGCGGCAGTTTTAAAGTGAACCGACTACCCGGCTCCAATGCTTCATAGGTCAACAGGCCATCGTGTGCAGCCGCGATCTGCTGTGCCAGCGCCAGGCCCAGACCGGTACCATCCCGGCGACTTGTAACCATCGGCATGAACAGCAATCCACGCAAAGATTCCGGCACGCCACAGCCGTCATCATCCACGTCAAGCCGCACCACAGTGCTAATTCCCGGTTGCAACAGGGCGCTGTCATGCTCGATCCGACTGCGGAATGTGATCGCCGTTGCGCCAGCTTGATAGGCATTGCGCGCCAGGTTCAAAAACAATTGCCGCAAGGCTGAAGCATCAGCACTGATGGGTGGAATACTGGGGTCGTAGTCATGCCTAATTTTGACGCTCTGGGCTGATTCCACAGCCAGCAAATCGGCTGTTTCACCCAATACCCAATGCACATCAACCGAACTGAGCTGCAATTCTGGCTGCCCGAATCGCTGCAGTAGTTCATCAACCCGATCCACTTCACGCATGATCAGCTTTGCCAGCGTTCCCAGTTCGCCATCGTTCAGTTCGGCCGCCATCATTTGTGCGGCACCACGAATACCGCCCAGTGGGTTGCGAATCTCATGTCCGAGGTTGCGCCGCAGCAATTCCATCATGCCGGTCTGCACTTCACGTTGTTGCAGCTTATTCTGCTGTTGCTGCCATTTTAGGTTGTAAAACTCCAGCAACAGATGCTGGTCCGGCATAGGTTTGATATTGCAATCGTACCAGCCATCCGCGAGCTTGCATTCACGCAGGTGGCGGTTGCGTTGGTCACTTGCGGTGGCCGCAATAGCCTGCGTCAATGCACCGGGAATCCTGGTCAAATCCTGGAACGGGCTGCCGAATGCCCGCTCCCTGCCGGTGTCAAGACAGTTCTCAGCGGCGGCATTCATGGTCATGACGCAGCCGTGCGCATCCAGTTCAACTACTCCAGTAGACAGCATTTCAAGCATGGGCTACCCAACATTCTGGATTTCCATCAGCCGCTCGGCCTTGAGCGAGAGGGATTGCTGAAAACATTCGGGCGCTTGACAAAGAAAATAACCGGCTCAGCCGTAGCAATAGTGCGGTTTTTCGCATCGGTTAATTGCGCCTCAATTTTATGTTCACCCCGCTCCAGTTTTGGCAATACGATCCTTCGACTGGTAGTTTTGGAGTGCTGCTTGCCATCCACAATAATGCTGACCTGCATACCGCTCTGCAACGGCTTGCCGGTATTCCAGGCCACGCTCAAGGCTGCTTCGGAGTACCAGATAGACTCCTCCTGCCGCGGAGAAACAATGGCGAAATCAGCATAACGCCGGCGCAGTTCCCTGACTGACATTTCTTTACCGTCCGCCTTTTTTTTACTCTTCCTGGCAGGCTGTTTGTAGTCTGGTGTTTCAATCACACTGATAGGGGCCAGCTTGATGGGTTCGGATCCGTCTTTTGGCTGCTGATCGGTATAAGTGACGTTGCCATTCTCATCCACCACTTTATAAACCTGCGCGGTGGCGGTATCAGCCGCCACTGCCATTGAAAATACCATCAGGATCAGAAACAAAATTCTACGCTGTACCCTTTGCATCGCCAAACTCCCAGCTAGATGGAATAATACATATCAAACTCAACCGGATGAGTGGCCATGCGGAAGCGTGTCACCTCTTCCATTTTGAGTTCTATATATGCATCAATGAGGTCATCATCAAAGACACCGCCGACTTTCAGGAATTCCCTGTCTGCATCCAGTGCTTCCAGTGCCTGGGCCAGGCTGACACACACCGTCGGAATATTTTTCACTTCTTCAGCCGGTAAATCGTACAGGTCTTTGTCCATCGCCGGGCCCGGATCAATCTTGTTGGCAATGCCATCGAGCCCTGCCATCAGCATGGCGGCAAAAATCAGGTAGCCATTGCCCGCAGGGTCACCGAAACGCACCTCGATGCGACGTCCTTTCGGACTGCTCACATGCGGGATACGGCAGGATGCTGAGCGGTTACGGGCGGAGTACGCCAGCATCACAGGTGCTTCAAAACCGGGTACCAGGCGCTTGTAGCTGTTGGTGGACGCATTGGCAAAAGCATTGATTGCCCTGGCATGCTTGAAAATGCCGCCGATGTAATGCAGCGCCGTGGTTGACAGGCCACCATACTCTTCACCAGCAAACAGGTTCTCACCATCTTTGAATAAAGACTGGTGAACATGCATACCTGAACCGTTGTCACCAACCAGCGGCTTCGGCATAAAAGTGGCCGTGCGACCGGTGACATGGGCCGCGTTGTGAGTCGCGTATTTAAGGATCAATAACTCATCCGCCTTGCGGGTCAGCGTATTGAATTTGGTACCGATCTCACACTGCCCGGCAGTACCCACCTCATGGTGATGCACCTCGACCGGAACCCCCATGTTTTCCAGAATCTCACAAATACTGGCGCGCAGGTCATGCAAACCATCCACCGGTGGAACCGGGAAGTAGCCGCCCTTGACCCGTGGCCGGTGGCCGTGATTGCCTTCTTCGTATTCAGCGCCGGTATTCCAGTCACCTTCTTCTGAATCAATACTGTAGAAGGTCGAATGCATATCGGTACCGAAACTGACGCTATCGAATACAAAGAATTCCGGCTCAGGCCCAAAAAATGCTGCATCTGCGATGCCGCTGGACTGCAGATAAGCTTCTGCACGTTTGGCCAGCGAACGTGGGCAGCGGTTGTAGCCTTCCATGGTGTCAGGCTCCAGCACATCACAACGCAAAATCATCGTGCTGTGTTCCATGAATGGGTCCATAACGGCTGAATCCAGGTCCGGCATCAGCACCATGTCTGATTCATTGATACCTTTCCAGCCCTTGATCGAAGAGCCATCAAACATTTTGCCTTCTTCAAAAAAATCTTCATCAACCATACTGGCCGGCATGCTCACATGCTGTTCTTTACCTGCGGTATCACAAAACCGCAAATCTATAAAATCAACTTCATTCTCACGAATCATTTTCTGGATGGTTTCTGCACTCATGTCATTTTCCTGTGGTGTTTTCTTCATAAGGATCCAAAATGGGTCAGTATTACTATGCAGATGTCATGCCAAGTGGTTTCTACACCTCAAATTTTACTTGAAGCCAGGATCGACGATTTTAGAAGCATTTTCACGATATTTAGGTCCATTCAGACCGACTATAAGCAGACTAAACGAAACCAACAAATACTGCTGCGACCTGGCATGCACCATTATGGCACGTTGCCAGTCTAAACGCACTATACTGGTGCATTAATCCGGTCAGAAAACGAACCATAACAAAGCGGCGCCGAGTACAAGGCGATAAATCACGAAAGGCACCAACCCGACACGCCGCAAAAGTCTTAAAAAGACGGCGATAAACGACCAACCAGCAATGGCGGAAATCAGCACCGCCAGGCCAAACTGCAGCCAGTCGATCGGTGATTCATTCAGGAACATGCGTATGGCGCCGAAACTGCCTGCAGCGGCAATGACGGGGATTGACAGCAAAAATGAAAACCGGGCGGCCGTATCAGCATCAAAACCGAGCATGCGCCCCATGGTGATGGTGATGCCGGACCGTGACGTACCCGGTATCAGTGCCAGCATCTGTGCCAATCCAATTATGAGGCCGGTCTTGAGGTTCATATCCTGCATCACCCTGCTGCGGGAAAAGCGGGCATCGGCCCACCAAAGCAGCAGACCAAAACCAATGGTGGTAACGGTAATGATGCGAACATCGCGCAGTGCTGATTCAACCCAGGCATATAACAACCCGCCGACAATAATGGTCGGCAGACTGGCGACAAGCAGCGTCAGTCCCAGCTTGCGCGATGCTTCATCGCCTTTGCTCTTATCCAGCCAGGGCACCACCATCTGCCACAGATCCTTGCGAAAATACACCAGCACCGCGAATAGGGTGCCGAGGTGTGTCGCGACGTCAAATACCAGCCCTTGATCAGGCCAGCCGAAAACTTTACTGCCGAGAATCAGGTGGGCAGAACTTGATACCGGCAAAAACTCGGTCAGGCCCTGAATCAGGGCTAGCACTACGATCTGGAGCAGGCTCATTTTGTATATGAGATCCGGTAGATCACACCGGCAGCATCATCTGATACCAGCAAAGCCCCATCCGGCATGACCAGCACATCATTGGGTCGTCCCCACGCTTCTTCATCCTGCAACCAACCGGATGCGAAGACCTTTATATCCAGCACAGTACCATCAGGTTTTACGTCGAGAACAAGTAGTTGATAACCGGACTTTTCGCTGCGATTCCAGGAACCGTGCTGGGCAATAAACAGGCGGTTCTTGTACTCGCTCGGAAACATATCCCCCGTATAAAACACCAGCCCCAGTGCCGCACCATGTGGGTCAAGCTTTGCTACGGGCGGCGTATAGTCAGCACAATCCTTGCCCTTGCCAAACTCCTCATCCAGCAAATCACCCTGGTGACAATACGGGATGCCAAAATGCATGCCCTGTTTCGGTGCATGGTTCAGTTCATCAGCAGGTATATCATCGCCGAGCAGGTCGCGGCCGTTGTCGGTAAACCACAATTGCCCGTTTTGCGGATGAAAAGCCAGGCCCACGCTGTTGCGCACACCATAGGCAAAGACCTCCAGATTACTACCATCCGCATTCATCCTGCGTATTTCCCCAAAGCCTTCTTCATCACAGATATTGCAGGGCACACCGACCGGGATATACAACTTACCGCCAGGCCCGAAGCGTAGATATTTCCAGCCATGATGCTCCTTATCAGGAAATGCATCGCTTACAAGCACCGGTTCAGGTGGTTGATCCAGTTGTGCTTCGATATTGTCGTAGCGCAGAATTCGCTCTATTGCGCCTACGTACAACGCACCGTCCCTGAACTCGATTCCGGACGGCATTTTCAAGTCCTCATCGATCAGCCTGACCTGGTCTGCACGCTGATCACCATCGCTGTCGCTAATCGCCCAAAGCTTGCCGGCGCGGCGGCTACCGGCAAATATCGTACCGTTATCGCCGCGTACTATTTGGCGGGCGTTTTCGACATTCTCTGCGTATATATCAATAACAAAACCAGGTGGCAATTTAATCAGCCCCAACTGCAACTCAGCATGAATGGGCTGAACCAATAGCAAACCGAAAAGCAGCACGTATAAATGGAGAGTTTTCATGCTGACAATGGTAACAGCAGACCGTGGCTACAGCACGCTGAAACCGGTAGCTGCTCACGCATATTACAAAACCCTGATAAGCGAATGATAATCAACATCTTTGCCGTTTTTGTGTCATTATGGCCATAACACATATAAAAGAAGAAGATTAAGTAGGGTGGGCAACTCGTTGTCCACCATTGGTTCAGGATTTGACAATGGCGGGCAATTCATCGCCCACCCTGCACGAATAATAAGGAAATAAATTAAAGGATTTATTTAATATTTTACAAGCTGACGGCCTGGTTCAGAGTCACAATCAGGCAGACAGCCTGTCGTTCACCGCGGGGGTAGAAGCGACGTGTCATTCTTCGAGGAATTAAAACGCCGCAACGTTTTTCGTGTCGGCATCGCCTACCTGGTGGGCGCATGGCTGCTGATCCAGCTCACCGACATCCTGCTGGATAACATCGGCGCGCCGGCCTGGGTGCTGCAAACCATGTTGGTTGCCCTGGGCGTGGGTTTCTTCATCACACTGTTTTTCGCCTGGGCATTTGAAATGACGCCGGAAGGTGTCAAGCGCGAAAAAGATATCGACCGCAGCCAATCCATCACCCCACAAACCGGTAAAAAGCTCAACGGCACGATCCTGGTTTTGATGGCGCTGGTGATTAGCTACCTGCTGTTTGACAAGTTTTCCGATGCAGAGATCGGCTCTAAGCCCTTTTCTCAGGCACCCGCTGCCCAGGTTATTGATGTCGGTAATGAGAAAAGCGACCCGGCCCCGAACGAAAGTAAAGCTGTCATCACCCGGCAATCCATTGCCGTGCTGCCCTTCGACAACCGCAGCCGAAATGCAGATGACGAGTTTTTTGTCGAAGGCATCCACGACGATCTGCTGACCAACCTGGCCCGCATCGGCTCACTGAAAGTTATTTCCCGCACCTCGGTCATGCGCTACAAAGATACTGAAATTCCCATTCCGGATATTGCCGCCGAACTGGGCGTGGCAACAATCATGGAAGGGGCCGTACAACGTTCCGGCAGTACCGTACGCATTAATGTTCAATTGATCGACGCCAAAACAGACGAACACCTGTGGGCGGAGATTTACGACCGCAAACTGAATGCAGAAAATCTGTTTTCTATCCAAAGCGAAATCTCCGAGGCCATCGCCGCTGCGCTTGAGGCGACACTGTCGCCGGAAGAGCAGCAACGCATTAACACCACACCCACACAAAACATGGCGGCCTACGATGCCTACCTGCGTGGCCGACAGCTAATGGCCAGCCGCGATTCGGCCAAACTCAAGCTGGCCACAGAAGCCTTCACTGAGGCGGTCGAACTGGATCCACAGTTTGCCCTGGCCTGGGTAAACCTTGCAGACAGCACCCTCCTGTTAGCGGACTACGGAACATTGAGCAACGACATCGCACTGCCGATTCGGAAAAATGCCATAGGCTTTGCCATCCCGACCATGGCCTATATTGAACTGGGCATGGGTGATGCACAGCGGGCGCTTGAGATACACCTTGCCCACTCACCTGGCTGGCTGGAACCCGACCAGTGGGATCAATTAATCGGCTGGCAAACATCAAACGCCTGTGTGGTTGCGTGGCTGCTAATCAACGCCGGAGACGCGCAGCTTGGCAATGACCTGCTGGCCAGGACCACCACCTACCTCGACGAGGCCCTGCCGGCCGTTATCAAGCACGCTGACGGGTTCGCACCGGAACTCTGCTACCTGACGTCGGGCGATACCGAAAAAGCCCTGGATTCCCTTGCAACCCAGCTTGCACACAACCACCTGTTTGGCTGGGACCTGGGCCACCAGCTACCCATGTACGACCTGATCCGGGATGAGCCTCGCTATCTGGCCATGCTGGCGGAGCGCGAACGGCGTATTGAGGTGCAACGTGAAGCGGTTGCACAAATGGATGGGGTGGCCAGATTGTGAGCGGTCGCGTAGGGTGGACATTCATGTCCACCGAGCAGGTGCAAGAAACCGTAGGGTGGACATTCATGTCCACCGAGCCACACCCAGAATTACGGGAAAACGGCAAGCTTGGCCGGGCCACCAGGCTAAGCATGTGGGTGTATTTTTGTTTGGGCGATGGTGGTTCAATTGATACCGACATGGTGGACATGAATGTCCACCCTACGGGATACCTATGAGCTTCTTTGAAGAATTAAGACGGCGTAACGTGGTTCGGGTTGGCATTGCCTATGTCATTGGTGGCTGGTTGTTGCTGCAGCTTACGGACGTGCTGTCCGAGTTACTCAATTTACCTGAGGAATTTGGACCCATCGTCGTCGCCATCATCACCATCGGCTTACCCATTGCCCTGTTTTTTGCCTGGGCCTTTGAGCTCACGCCTGAAGGTGTCAAGCGTGAGAAAGACGTGGATCGCAGCCAGTCCGTCACGCCGGATACCGGTAAAAAGCTCAATAACACCATCCTGGTGCTGATGGCTGTGGCAATTGCCTACCTGCTGTTTGACAAAATGGGGTCAGAGCCCTTTTCTCAGGATTCAGCCGGGCAAGAAATAAATGCGGAGGATGAGAAAAAGGCTCTGACCCTGGCAAATGAAGCTGTTATTAAGCGCCAATCCATCGCGGTGCTGCCATTCGAAAACCGCAGCAACCGTGAGGAAGACGAGTTTTTCGTTGCTGGCATGCATGATGACCTGCTGACCAATCTGGCCAGAATCGGTTCGCTGAAGGTCATCTCCCGCACCTCGGTGGCACGCTACAAAAACACCGAGATACCCATTCCGATGATCGCTAAAGAACTGGGTGTAGCAACCATCATGGAGGGCGCCGTGCAACGCGCGGGCAATATGGTGCGCATCAACGTGCAGTTAATCGATGCCGAAACCGACGAACACCTGTGGGCCGAGATTTTTGACCGTGAACTGACCACTGAAAACTTGTTCGCCATTCAAAGTGAAATTTCCCGGGAAATTGCCACTGCACTGGAGGCCACCCTCTCGCCACAAGAACAAAAAGCCATCAACGACCGGCCGACAGAAAATCTGGCGGCCTACAATGCCTATTTGCTCGGCCGTCAGTTGATGGCGCGCCGTGGTGTTGAGGATCTTGCCCGTGCCCAGAAGGAATTCCAGCGTGCAACGGAGCTCGATCCGGATTTTGCACTGGCGTGGGTGGGCATTGCAGAAACTACCGGTCTGCTTTCCGGCAATACCCGGCTTACGATCCCTGAAACCTATTCAATTGTCGAAGACGCTGCTAACAAAGCACTCGCCATTAATGATCAACTTGGCGAGGCCTACCTGTCCCTGGCCATGGTGGAATACTTTAATGCTCGCAATGACCAGGCTGAAGTCAACTTTCGCAAGGCAATCGAACTAAGCCCCGGCTATGCGACTGCGTTTGAATGGTATTCCGATTTTCTCGACGATTTTCCACATCGTAGCCATGAAGCGCTGGAAATGCTGCGCAAAGCTGAAGAACTCGACCCCTTGTCTTCTAACATTCAAAACAAAATCGCCAACCAACTGAAATTGCAGGGCCACTTTCGCGCTGCGGAAATCCTGCTTAACAAGCTGATGCAATCCGACCCCGACTTTGCCCCCGCCTATCAGGAAATGGCAAGTCTGATGAGCACGACGGGACGTTTTGACGAAGAGGTCGTTTGGTTACGCAAAGCCAGTAAGCTTGATCCCGGTAATTTCGGCTTATATATCGGACTGACATTCGCCCTGCTGAATATGGGTGATCAAGAAGCTCTGGCAGATATCAAGCGACAAATAGCCGACCAGGATGATCAACACTGGGCGATGGGCTGGGTGGAATCGCTTGAATCCATGTACCAGAAAAATTACGCCGCATCGCTGGAGTCAGCAAAGTGGGTTAATCAACAACTGGGAAATTTCCCGCAGTTCCAGAATGTATTCGGTTGGGTGTATTTGCTCAACCAGGACTATCAAAAGGCGCAACAGGCGTTTGAGATTGCCAGTCCCCGCTATTTTGACCGTAGCACCTGGCGCTCAGCCATTGAGGCAGACCCTGGTGATGGTTGCTTTATGGCCTTTGTCATGTCTCGTAATGGGGAGGTAGCTCTCAGCACGGATTTGGTGAACATGACACAGTCCTACCTGGAAAATGAGCTGCCAAATTACATTGAGCATGCCGACAGGTACCCGTATGAACGCTGTTACCTGATGTCGGGCCAAAATGACAAGGCCATGGATCACCTGGAGATAATTTTCGAGCACGGCCACTACACGGCCTGGTGGCTTTGGAGCAACCTTTCCCTGTACGAGCCACTGCGTGGGACCGAGCGATTTGAAGCTTTGATGCAGAAAATCCGCACAACAGCAGCAGACCAAAGGGCAAATCTGGCACAGATGGATGCGGAGGCCGGGCTATGAGCTTCTTCAACGAACTCAAACGCCGCAATGTCGTCCGTGTGGGCATCGCCTATGCCGTGGCAACCTGGATCCTGCTGCAGCTAACCGATGTGGTGGCGGAAATCCTGCAATTGCCCGCATGGGCACCCAAACTGATTTTGCTGATTCTTTTGGTTGGTTTCATCCCGGCCTTGATTTTCGCCTGGGCTTTTGAAATGACACCTGAAGGTATCAAGCGTGAAAAAGATGTCGACCGGAGCACATCGGTCACGCCCAGGACAGGCCGCAAGCTGGATTACGCCATTATTGG
>VAPH01012236.1_pt1 | contig 41761 bp, 37 predicted proteins | sample 3393861 | NCBI WGS metagenome assembly VAPH01 (sample SAMN08290439, study PRJNA428436) | hydrothermal vent metagenome | isolation source: Deep-sea hydrothermal vent chimney | place: Atlantic Ocean: South-mid Altantic Ridge | reverse complement strand
CTTAGGCAGGAGCCTTCAACCTTCAATTCATTCACCTGAGTACTTAGCAGTTTTTTAAAAAGCTCCATGGATTTCAGATGATCACTCGTAAGCTCGTAAGAGAGGTTCTCCCAATATCTGATTAGCTCACCTTCAGACATCCAGGCGCTTTGAGAGGCAAGTGAAGCAAGAGCCGGATATGAAAACTTTACCAGATATCCCGCCTCTATGACCTGTTTAGTAAGTGATTGGACAAGCTTTTTACGGGATTCCGAAAGGTTCTTTCTCACTGTCCATAGCGCATATACAAAGGGAAGGCCGGTATGAGCACTCCAAAGGGTTCCAAGGTCATAAACATGTTTATGCGACAAACGGTTCTCCCTGAGAGCAGAATCTCCAATCAACAGACATGCATCAAACTCTTGCAGAGCCTCTTCTCCAGAGCCAGCCTTAATAGGCTGATTAGTCTGAACAGCCTGATTAGGTGTGTCAATCTGGATATATTTTTTTACTATTATCCTCTCGAACTTCTCAAAAATAACCTTAAGAAGAAGCGCTGACGTAGCCGAATGAGAAGTAATGGATACGGTCTTCCCTTCCAGTTTTTTTAGTGGATATTTCGAGAAAAGAAGAATACTTCCAGAAGCGCCGATTGAGCTTATGGATTGACCGGGAATATACTCATAAAGATCGGGATGCATCAGATATTCCACTGAGGATGATGGGCTAATATCCAACGTCCCCTGCCGAAGCATTTTGTTAAGATCAGAGGGAACTCCCTGAATGAAGTCGTACCGCGAACAGTCGAAGTGTTGTTTCAGAGTCTGAAATACAGGAAAAAGATTTGCATAACAGATCTCTCCGACTCTTAGTTTCATCCCTTTATCACCCCGGAAGCTTAAGCAGAACCTCCCAGCGGTAATTTAATTATACAGCCTACAAATATGCTCTGCTTAGAAATTATCAGTGTTGATTCTGCAAGGTTACGCCTTACATTTTACTATACTCTTGGCCTTCTGCTCCACCTGGCGAACCATTTTTTCCTTGAAAGCATGCAGTGAGTCAGCCACTTCGGCATCCAAACGAGCAATGATCTGAGTAGCAAGTATCGCGGCATTTTTTGCACCTGCCCTGCCGATACTTACAGTGGCAACCGGAACACCTGGCGGCATCTGTACAGTAGAAAGAAGGGAATCCATACCTTTAAGCGGTGAAGCGTCCATAGGCACACCGATAACAGGCAGGATCGTATGGGCAGCCAGAACACCGGCAAGATGAGCGGCCATGCCAGCAGCAGCTATGATCACAACAAAGCCATGTTTTTCCGCGCCAGATGCAAGACTCATAGCTCTAGCCGGAGTCCGGTGAGCCGAGGCCACTGTCATCTCAAACGGGATATTAAACTCATCCAGAAGCTTTGCCGCTTCCTCCATTACAGGCAGATCAGAATCACTGCCCATCACAATGAGTACTTTATTAGATGATTTATCAGACTCAAAATCCACAGTTTTATCCATAAACAGCTCCAGTTTCAGCCCTTTTTAACCGCCCTTGCACCGATATCCTTTCGGTACTGAACAGCATCCCATGAGATCACAGACACAGCCTCGTAGGCCCGTTTAATTGCAGCGCCCACATCATCGGCAAGAGCAGTGACAGAAAGCACTCTGCCACCTGAAGTCACCACATCGTTTCCACTTACAGCTGTCCCTGCATGGAAAACAGCAATGTCTTCCATTTGAGAAGCCAGATCCAGCCCCTCAATAACTTTGCCTTTATCATAAGAACCCGGATAACCTCCGGCAGCCATTACAACACAGACCGCGGCTTTATCCTTCCAAACAATATTTACGCTTGAAAGGTTGCCATCCACAGAGGCGTTCATTACCTCGTACAGATCAGAGTCCATACGTGCCAGAATAGGCTGGGCCTCCGGGTCGCCGAAACGGCAATTAAACTCAAGCACCATGGGCTTGCCTTCAACTATCATCAGGCCCGCATAGAGAACGCCTTTAAAGACAATTCCCATTTTCTTCATTCCTGTAACCACAGGATTCATCACCTTTTCCATTATCTCGGCAGTCAAAGTATCATCAATAATTGATGCCGGACTATAGGCTCCCATACCGCCGGTGTTTGGTCCTTTGTCTCTATCGAATATACGTTTATGATCCTGAGAGGAGGCTAGGGGAATCAGGGTTTCTCCATCAGAAATCGCCATAAACGAGACCTCTTCCCCTTTCAAGCATTCTTCTACAATAACCTGATCTCCAGCTTCACCAAAGGCCCTGTCTTTCATCACTTTTTTAAGAGCATCCACAGCCTCATTTACTGTTGAACAAACAAAAACCCCTTTACCGGCAGCAAGCCCATCAGCTTTAATTACGATAGGAACTCCCTTTAATCTCACATACTCTTCTGCATGCACATAGGACGAAAACACTTTGTACTCGGAAGTTGGAATACCGTTGTCACGCATGAAGTCCTTTGCAAACCGTTTGCTTCCCTCAAGGCGTGCCGCAGCCTTTTCAGGACCAAAGACTCTCAGACCTTCCTTTTGAAACACATCGACAATCCCTTTGGAAAGTGGAACCTCCGGGCCAACCACAGTAAGATTTATTTGCTCATATTTGGCAAACTCTTTGAGTGAATAAATATCATCAGCCTTGATATCTAGGCACTCAGCATACCTGGAGATACCAGCATTGCCCGGAACACAGTATATTTGCCCGACTTCAGAACTCTGAGCCAGTTTCCAGACCAGAGCATGTTCACGCCCTCCCCCACCTATTACTAATATTTTATCCATAGACTAAACCACAATTTCAGTACCAACACCTTCACTGGTAAAGACCTCCAATAAAAGAGCATGCGGCACTCTTCCATCTATAATATGCACCTTGGGCACACCGGTTGTAAGGGCCTTAAGCGCGGCATCAACCTTCGGCAACATCCCCCCGCTTATGGTTCCGTCCTTGATAAGGCTGGCTATCTTCTTTTTATCAAGAGTAGGAATCAACCTTTCCTTCTTGTCCAGAATTCCCGGAGAATCAGTAAGCAGCATAAGTTTTTCAGCACCGACAGCCACAGCCACAGCCGAGGCCACATAATCAGCATTTATGTTGAATGTCTCACCTTTTGGCCCCACCCCTACTGGAGCGATCACCGGAATGAAGTTGTTTTCTTTAAGTGCAGTAAGAACCCGTGGCTCTATGCTTTCGACTTCCCCTACCAGCCCCAAATCCATAATTTCCGGCGTACCTGTGCCTGATTCTTTTGTTGACTTGCGGACAACCTTTTTCTTAGCCCTGATCAAACCGCCATCCTTACCAGTAAGTCCTATAGCACAGCCTCCATGGCTGTTAATAAAATATACTATCTCTTTATTTACAAGCCCGCCAAGAACCATCTCAACTATATCCATCGTATCTTTATCCGTAAAGCGCTGGCCTTGTATAAATGTGGGTTTTTTACCCATACGCTCCATGGTCATTGAGATTTTAGGACCGCCGCCATGCACCACCACCGGCCTTATGCCGATAAAATTAAGAAGTACAATATCCTGAGCAAACGACTCTTTAAGTGAATCTTCGACCATGGCTGCGCCGCCGTATTTGATAACCACAGTCTTACCCGAAAAACTCCGGATATACGGCAGGGCATCTATAAGTACCTTGGCCTTTTGAAGGGATTCTTTCACACTTCTTGAAATCTATTTAATATATTCAAGACTATTAAATCTATTCAACTTTGAACGTGGCATTCTCGACAATAACATCATAGGTATAGCCCGCGCCAAGATCCTTGTTGATTACCACAGTACCGGTCATCAACACGATATCTCCCACCGTAACCGTGTCATTGGTTGTGACCGTCAAGTCATTGGTAGCACTTGCCGCTTCGCCAGTGCCATCCTGCAGATGAACCCAATTTTTGCCCATAATCATTGGCGAAAATTTCATAACCTTACCACGAACAGAAATCTCTTTACCTTTTAACTTCTCCTTGTTAGCAAAAATCTCCCCGATCGTACCACTCTCAGCCTTCTCTATGCTTCCGGCAACCGGAGCAGGTGTACCGACAAACTTCTTCTTGATTGGAGGATGTTGTTGTTTGGCTACTGTCTCAGATGTTTCAGATACCTCAGAGGTCTCAGAATTAGACTGATTTTCAACGGATGGCGGCGGCGTAGGAGCGTCTTTAAGTGTTGGCCCCTTGTCGGAACATCCTATAAATAACAATGTAAACGCTGCAAACATCAACCCTAATATACTTTTCACAAAAAATCCTCCTTAACTCTACGGTTTCGGTGAGAATAACATATCTGAGCACCTGCTTCAAGAATCAGGGGGGCATCAGAGGGGAATCTCGGAAATTTTCAATGCACCCCTACTATATATATTTCATACCGTCCCTGATATTTCATACCTCGCTGGGGAATTATGCAGAAGACAAAAGACTTGCGGCTTGCTCATCAAGAAGAAACTCAACAGTTCCATCTACCGGGCGGACCATGGATGCCGGAAGTTCTTCACTGATATCTCCATTAATCAACCTTCTTACCATAGCTGCCTTTGATTCACCAGAAATCAGAAAAATAATCTTTGCGGAAGCGTTCAGAGCAGGAAATGTAAGTGTAACCCTGGCAGGCCCTGGAATTCCAGGCTTCAATACCGGAGCGACTATTTTATTGTTCTCCTGCAAAACCGGTGAACCCGGAAAAAGAGAAGCCGTATGTCCATCAGCGCCAAGGCCAAGAAGCACCAGATCAAATCTGACTTTATCTCTCCCGCTAAAATACTCCTCTATAACTGCCGTGTAAAGTTCCGCAGCCCGACCTGGCTCTTCCTCGCCAATTATACGGTGAGTATGTGTTTCGGGCTGATTCAAATTCAAATCCCGCAGCATCGCATTGTATACCATGTTGTAATTACTCTCAGGATGCTCTGGAGGCAAACAACGCTCGTCACCCCAGAAAAAATGAATACGAGACCAGTCGATACTACAACCTTCAGACCCGGAGGCAAGAAGATTATACAGACCTCTTGGCGTGCTGCCGCCAGCGAGCACAACAGAAAACTTATCCGAAAATCGTATAGATTCCGTATAAATCTCTTCAAACCTCTCAGCAGCACCACGGAAAAGGCTGTCGGGATCAGGATAAATTTTGACTACAGGTATTTTCATTTCATATCGAACATTAGAGCCACGTCTTTAAAAGCTTAAGTTTAAATGGGTCTTCTTCCCTATTACTAAAACAAACTCTCCTGATTTGTAACCACCGAATCTTCATACTGCCTCAGAATAAACTGCCCCAGCAAAGGCACAGCAAAAGAGTATTTTCCATGCCGGTTTTTATATACCAATCCTGCAGTGCTTAACGAATTTAACATATGGTTTACATGGCTGGAGCTAAAAGGCTTGTCCATATTTTTTTGACAATTCAACAACTTCCTGAACAGAAAACTCTTCATCTGCACTTACTAATTTAGCAATTATGGTTTTAGTAATCTCTCGATCTGTTAATTTTTATGTGAACAATTACATTTTACGGACGTGGTCAGGCCATTATAACTTATCCAGACTTTGCCAGGCCTGCTGCTTCGTCAGTTTTTTTACCATATTCCAGGCTCTTAGTGAGCTGGCCTTCAGATCAAGCTTTCCAGGCTCTTTTGCCCAGTTTCCGATAGTCGACGCACTTACACCCAGGAGCCTTGCGAACTGGCTTTGCGACATGCCAAACTTCACGCGTAATCCGGTAACTGCTTTACCGGTAACAGAGCTGGCAGTTCTGTCGGGTTGCTTCGATACCTTTAGTTTAGCTTTTTTTGACTTGGAAATTTTTGTCACTACAGTTTTGCTCTTGCTGCTTTTTACTTTACTCTTTACTTTACTCTTGGCTATGACCTTCGAATTTTTTTTCAAAACTTTTTTCAAAACTTTTTCGGAAACTTTTTCGGAAACTTTTTTGGACTTTGACACAGTTTTTTTACGGCTCGATAAGGACTTTGTTTTTACGGGTGTCACATCTTCCGACATCTCGATGCCAAACACATCTATCAGAGCATCATCTGCGATACGCTTGCGGCCACCTTTTCTTCCCGCAGAAGCAGCAGACACGTCGACCTCAGCGCTGATTAACTCTGCATGATTCGCTCCACGAAGAAGAAATAGCAATTCCGGCTCTTGGTCAAGTCGTGCTCCCACTCCGTAGAGCACTGCTGCTACATGCTTGCACATAACAGCCCAGTCGGGACAACTACAATTAAGCTTGATCTCTCCCGGCAGAGGAAACAGCCCTTTGTTACGGTCAGTCACAACTTTCATCACGCTGTCGGAAACTCTGCCCTGAAGCAACTCCAGAAGTGAACCTATCTGCCCGGCACAACTTTTTTTTACCTCTTTCCATTTAGTTCGTGGAAGAGTCTTAATAGAAATTTCAACCTTATAGATTTCAGAACCGCTGACCATGGCGTTGACCTCGCCTTTGGCGATGTCAAGATGGCATACAGAGCCGTTACGGACATAGGTGCGGCCGCGTGGCAATCGGTTTTCGTAGTCGCTGAAGGATTCCAAGTGATCGCACCAGGCCTCTCCCCAAAATGTTCGCGCAATCTTTCTTCCCTCGATTTCAACAGGCTTAATATCCATACCCTTTTTCCTGAGTTTATCCATCTTCTTACGAGCACGCGCGCGACGCTCGCCCACTGAAACATATGGACTCCAACCGCCATATCGACTCATTAATCTGACTCCTTATAATTCTGCTCGATCAATATCAAGGGCCACCACCTTGAGCAGTTCCTCGTTGCTCATTTCTGTCAACATGGATTCGGCCCCGGCTTTTAGAATATCATCGGCAAGGTTTTTTTTCTCTTCAAGTAGTGTATCTATCTTCTCTTCAATTGTACCCCGGCAAATAAACTTGTGTACAACCACGTTTCGGTGCTGGCCTATGCGGAATGCCCGGTCTGTCGCCTGGTTTTCCACTGCCGGATTCCACCAGCGATCAAAATGGATCACGTGCGACGCGGCTGTGAGATTAAGACCGGTGCCTCCCGCTTTAAGGGAAAGCACGAAAAACGGCGGGCCATCCTCCTTCTGAAATATATCAATAAGAGCCCTGCGTTTCTTTACTGCTGTTCCACCGTGCAGGACAAGGCCATCGCGGCCAAACACGCCACCTAGAAAAGCGGCGATCGGTTCAGTCATCTCACGGAACTGGGTGAATACAAGAACCTTTTCCTGCCGTGATAGAATCTCCTCACAGATTGTTCTCAGCCGGTCGAACTTGCCGCTGTCTGCCGGTTTGTATTGGCCGTCGCCTATAAACTGGCTTGGATGATTGCATATCTGCTTGAACCTCATAAGGTAAGCCAGTACAATCCCCCGCCGTTTTATTCCTTCAAGTTCCTCGAGAGTTTTTCCGAGTTCATTCACAGACTTAGCGTACATTGCTGCCTGTTTTTTCGCCAGACCGCAGAAGGCCTTCATCTCGGTTTTGTCAGGCAGATCCGCGATAACGCTTTTGTCTGTCTTAAGTCGTCTGAGCACATAAGGCCCGACCAGATTTCTAAGCGGTGCGTAGCTATCATGCTCCCTGGCCTCTAGAGCTTTGACGAATTTCTTAAACCTGGTTGCCGAACCAAGCAGGCCCGGACAGAGAAAATCAAAGAGTGACCAGAGGTCGGAAAGCCGGTTTTCCACCGGAGTGCCTGTGAGTGCGATCCTGGCATCAGCTTTGAGTTGTTTGACTGTTTTAGTTTGGCGGGAAGATGGGTTTTTAATGGCCTGGGCTTCATCCAGAATGACCAGGCGCCATTTCATGTCAAGCAACCATTTTTGCCTGAGCAGCATTCCGTAAGTCGTAAAGACGATATCGGTTTTCGCAAGAGCCTCGTCGGCCTTTCCGGCCATGGAGTCAAGAACTCTTTTTTCCGTTTCCGAGGGATGAATGAAGGATGCCTTGAGAGTTGGAGCGAAACGCCTAATCTCGGCCTTCCAATTAGCCAGAAGCGATGCCGGAAGTACAAGAAGCGATGGTTTTTTAGTTGACGATTTTTTTGTTTCTTTCAGTGTGAGTAGAAGAGATATTATCTGAATGGTTTTGCCTAGTCCCATGTCGTCGGCAAGACAGGCGCCAAGCCCGAGACTTGACAGAAGCCAGAGCCAATTATGCCCGGTTTCCTGATAATGACGAAGCTTGCCGTGAAACCCACTGTTACGTACTCCGGCATTTTTTAACCCGCCTGGATTGCGCAGGTCTGAGAGAACTTTGGAAAGCCATTTGCCAGTGTCAATAAAAGCCCACTCATGTTCCACATCTTCAGGCGAACCATCGACATTCAGGTTTGCAGGCGCCCCAGCCAGAAGACGCATACCTTCAATAAATGAGATTCCTTCTTCGGCTACATCAGCTTCCACTTGTTTCCAATGCTCAAGCGCCTCGGATAGTTTTTCACGGTCGACCTCGATCCACTGTCCCTTGATGTATGCCAGGCCGTCCTCTGTCTCCATGATCTGACGCCATTCATCTTTATTGAGGTTTTGGTCTCCAAGAGCAATGCCAACCTTGAAATCCAACATTGCATCTATGCCGAATTTGCTCTGTTTTTTTTCTCCTATGGTCACGGCCACGCGCGGACGAGGACGTTTTCTCCACCAGTCCGGAAGCCGCACAAGAAGTCCGCTTTCTTCAAGAAGGGGCACATTCTTTAGCAGGCGGTAAGCTTCCTCAGGAGTCCACGGAAGAGGGTGAAAAACATCACCTGAATCAACCAGATTCTTGACGAAATCTATTTTTTCAGAGGCCCGGTGTATGGGCGAAAGCAGATTGATCAACTCTTTTTTGTTTCTTCCTCCCGCATATTCCTGAAGCGCTTTGCCAAGCGGCCTGTACTGTACTCTTCCTCCTCTGGAAAGGCTAGGCGCGTAGGTAGCCATAAACGCAAAAGGCAACTCGGAATCTCGCTTATTCTCCGCAAGGTGAAAGCAGACGCGTCCGACCTGATGCCAGGACGCTGCGTGTTTCTTCAACCATCCGATCAAGCCATCCTTTGACGCAGCGATCTCTCTAAGCGCCCACGAATCCAGGTCCACCCAAAGACCGCGAAGTACCTCGAAGTTCAGATACTCTCCCCCCTGCATTGGCGGCGCTGAAAGCAGCATAGCTGCCAGTTCGGATTCAAAAGGCGGCTCAATCGGGTTAAGTTGCTTTCCGATAGACTCGGGAGTGCGGCAGAGTTGTGTCAGGTATTGGCAAGCAAAATCCCGCCAAAATGAAAGTGATGGCAGCGGTGGTGTATCCGGCCTTGTAGCAGCAAGTGCGAAAAGGCCCTCAGCCTGGGATGACGAAAAGGCGGTTGTAACTTTCTTCATCCAGACATCAGGCTTTATCCCGGAATCGTCGTCGTCCTCCAGTAGGCGAAGATGGCCTGTAGGCGTCAGTTTAAGGTAGGAATTCATTTTATACAGAGTTTCACAGCGACTTTTAGATATTGGAAGAAAATTAAGTGAAGATCAAAAATAGAGTTGCCCTCCTTATTTGACTGTAGTTATTGCCATAATTAAGCCTCTGCTATTTAATAATAAAGCGCCTGTTTGGGTCTACTGATAGCTTTTAATGTATATGTAACTTCTAACCCTGTTGCAAAAGAATCCCAGTTTACCTCGTTTAGACTCGTATCAGCATATCCACCATTGACTGTAAAAACTCTATCTAAACCAGAATTCGTCGACCACTGCTTTATATCCAGGTAAACTTTCAGTGACCACTGCTCATTAAAATTGTATACCCCTCCGGCAGAAACCACAATTCCGGTTCCATCAGCATCATGTTCGAAGCTGATAGGATGCGCCAGCTCGTTTCTCAAGTTCCAGTTACCATCAGCGTGGTAATCAGCCAAATGATATTCAAATTTTCCAAATAATTCTATTTTCTTAATCGGCATAGCAGAGATATCCAAACCTATCCACGGACCTCTCCAGCGGGTTTCATATGTGCTGTTCAATCCCTCGAAAGACCCCATAAGCGGCACTGTCTGAAATCCATCCGTCATACGCAGATTCTGCCGACTTGAGGAATACCCAATAATTGGAGCCATTCTTATTCGTCCGGAGAAGAGCCTGAGTTGATACCCCATCCCAAAAGACGCGTCAGAGACGTAACCACTATCAGAGCTGTTATTCGACCGCGAGAACTCAAGGGTTCGATCGTCACCAAAATAATCAGAATCCTGATTATCTCCGGCCATTATCTCGCCATAAGCAAGAGTTGTTCTTAAGTAAAAAAAATGCATGGATTTACCAACAGCAATCTTGAAATCACCTTTAATCTGGGCTATCTCCAGATCTGTCCACGTTAACTCCGAGAGTATATTCGGGTTTTCCCCGTTAAGATCTCCAGCGATACTCCAGTCAAGATTATCAACACGAGGCCCCATACCCAAGCTGTAAGCCGTCTCTATTTCATAATCTGCATACACTTTTCCGGAAACAAACAAAAGCAAAGACAAACAAAAAAGCGTCACAAGACGAAACCATACCTGAATCATAGTTGAGCCAGACGCCGCCAGTTCCTGCCCGTTTTGCTGATTAGACTATCAGCATTGGCAGGGCCTTCCGAACCAGAGGCATAAGGAGCCGGTGGGCCGAAACCGGCAAGAGCTGAAAGAACCGGATCCAGAAGTTCCCAGGTAAGTTCAATCCCGTCCTGCCTTACAAACAACATTTGATCACCGCTCATACAGTCAAGAAGCACCTTCTGATAAGCATCAAAGGCAGCACCACTTACACTCTCATAGGAAAACTCCATACGTACCTGCTGCAAGCACAAACGTGACCCTGCAACTTTTGTAAAAAAACTCTGCATTATGCCTTCATCAGGCTTAATGCGGAAAACAAGAACATTCGGACCTGCATAACCAGCCAAAACCCGATCGAACATTAAATGTGGAGCAGCTTTGAACTGTATTGCAATCTCTGTAATTCCCTTGGCCAGTCTTTTTCCTGAACGCAAGAAAAACGGAACACCTTGCCACCTCCAGTTATCCACATGAAAAACCCCGGCAGCAAAGGTGGCAGTGTTTGAACCTGCCGGCACATCTTTTTCAGACCTGTAATCCGGTACAGGTTTACCATTCACTATGCCTACCACATACTGGCCGACAGCCCAGCTTTCATCCAGTTTTCTTGTATCAAAAGGCCGGATAGAGCGAAAGACCTTTGTCTTTTCGTTACGAACCTCTTCTGCCTCAAACCTGGCCGGAGGTTCCATAGCAACAAGCGCAAGGAGCTGCAGTATGTGATTTTGAAACATATCCCTAATAACACCCGCACTTTCGTAATAGCCGGCCCGGTGCTCTATTCCCAACGATTCAGCCGCGGTAATCTGTACATGATCAATATAACGACGGTTCCATATAGGCTCATAAATAGCGTTTGCAAACCTGAACATCAAAATATTCTGCACGGTTTCCTTGCCAAGGTAATGATCTATACGGAATATCTGACTTTCTTCAAAATATTTATGAAGTGTATGAGTAAGAGTCTTGGACGTCTTAAGGGAATTACCAAAAGGTTTTTCGATAATGATACGCGTCCAGCCATGCTCTTTGCGGGCCAGTCCTGCACCACCTATATTGTCGATAACAGTCTCATAAAGCATGGGAGGTAGAGCTATGTAGAAAACCCTGTTACCACTTATGCCAAAAGCCGTGTCAATTTCATCCAGACGCTTACCCAGGAGTTTGCCCGATTCATCGCTATCATATTGGATCGACTGGTAATACAAACGCCCGGCAAAATCATCCCAGGAGTCTGCGTCAAAGGTTTCAGGAACAAAACGTTTCACTGCATCAAGCATAGCAGCACGAAATGAATCGTCAGAAAACCCGGTCCTTGCCACACCCACAACAGCAAATTTATCTGGCAGCAACCTTTGCCGGTAAAGTTTATATACCGAAGGCAGCACCTTCCGCGCAGCAAGATCGCCGGAAGCTCCATAAATTACCAACACAAACGGATCACTCACCGGTTCAACCAGGCATAATGTTCCATCATCAGGTTGAGTAACCTTAAGCTTGGGATGAATTTCGTCGCTCATTGTATCAGCTCTTCTTCACAGCATGACCGCCAAACTTGTTCCTCAAAGCAGCCAGAACTCGATTCGAAAAAGGGTCATCCTGACGCGATCTGAACCTCTGAAAAAGTGAAGCCGCAATAACAGGCGCAGGCACATTGGTTTCCATAGCCTGCTGCAAAGTCCAGCGCCCCTCGCCAGAATCCTCCACCCAACCGCTAAGCGAGGACATATCACTATCATCTTTAAAAGCATCTTCTGCCAATTCCAAAAGCCAGGAACGAATCACACTACCCTGATTCCACAGATGTGAAATTTTCTCGAAGTCAAAATCAGCCCCGTAATCAGAGGCCTTCATTATCTCAAAGCCTTCTGCATAGGCTGCCATCATTCCGTATTCAATACCGTTATGAACCATCTTTACAAAATGCCCGGATCCGGTAGGACCACAGTAAAGATATCCCTCAACAGGAGCAAGCGATTTCAGAACAGGCTCCAGATGCTCATAAACATCCCTGCCCCCTCCGACCATGGTGCAGTATCCGATCTTCAGGCCCCAGATACCGCCGCTTACTCCGGCATCCATATAACGAATACCCTTTTGGGCTAACTCTTCAGCATGCTTTATATCATCCTTGTAATAGCTGTTGCCACCATCGACAACTATATCTCCTTTTTCCAATAGCTCCGCCAGGGCAGTAACATGCTCATCAACCACACTGCCCGCAGGAAGCATCAACCAGACAACACGAGGGGATTCGAGTTTTTTTACAACATCCTCAAGAGAGGTCGCGCCTATAGCTCCTTCAGACTCTATCTGCTGCACCTTATCAGCACTGCGGTTAAAGGCTACCACCTGATGTTCACGCTGAAGCAACCGACGAGCCATATTCATTCCCATGCGACCCAATCCGACAATAGCAATTTTCATACTGTCTACCTCCTTTGAAAGTGTTAAAGCCTTTAGTTCTTAGTTCCCAAGCAGCTCATTAGCCAGTTTTACCACGTTGTCAAGTGTAAATCCTAACTTTTCAAAAACCACACCAGCCGGAGCAGATGCCCCGAATCCGTTAATTCCCAGTATAACCCCGTCTACTCCAACATAACGTTCCCATCCCATTGGAGAGGCTGCTTCAATAGCCAGCCTCGCGCGGATATCTGGAGGCAAAACCTTTTCACGATAATTTAAAGTCTGCCGCTCGAAAACCTCCCACGAAGCCATATTCACTACCCGGACAGCTACCCCTGCCTCAGTCATCCGCTCGTGGGCGGCCAGGGCAAGTTCTACCTCGGAGCCGGTAGAAATAATTATTAAATCCGGCTTTTTCCCAAGCGGCGTATCAACAATAATATACCCCCCATTTTCCACAGATGAAACCAAAGCATATTTTTTCCTATCCAGCACTGGCAGTCCCTGCCTGGTAAGAATAATAGCCGTAGGACCATCAGAGCGTTCAATTGCCATTTTCCAAGCAATCGACACCTCGTTTGCATCAGCAGGCCGTATAACATCCAGATTAGGTATTGCCCGAAGCGCTGCCAAATGCTCAACAGGTTGATGAGTGGGGCCATCTTCTCCCAGCCCGATAGAGTCATGAGTAAAAACATAGATAACACGTATCCGCATAAGCGCCGCAAGCCGGATAGCCGGCCTCATGTAGTCTGAAAAAACCAGAAAGGTCGCACCGTACGGAATAATTCCACTTAAAGCCATTCCGTTCATCGCAGATCCCATAGCATGTTCACGAACTCCGAATCGTACATTCCGGCCAGCCTTATCAACCGCAAATTCCCCCAGTCCCTTCAGGTCTGTATTGTTTGAAGCCGCAAGGTCTGCCGAGCCTCCGATCAACATTGGAAGGTTATCAGCAACAGCGTTTAAAACCTTGCCAGAGGCCGACCTTGTGGCCATTTTTCCAGCCTCAGCAGCAAACTGAGGCAGTGAGCCTTCCCATCCTTCAGGAAGTCGACCAGCAGCCAGATCCTTTAGCACAATGCCAGACTCACGAAACTCCTTGTTGTAACGCTTCACAATATTCTTCCACGCAGCCTCAGCAACCCGGCCCTTTTCCAGCGCCTTTCTGAAATGCGTAAGCGCAACCTTTGGCAGGTAAAAGGCGGGTTTCTGCGGCCAACCAAAGTGTTCCTTCACAAGCTTAATTTCTTCCGCTCCAAGCGGCGAGCCATGTGCTGCAGGAGAATCCTGCTTGTGCGGACTGCCATAGCCAATATGGGTACGCGCTATAATAATTGAGGGAAGTTTTGTTTCTTTCTTTGCTTTCTTTATGGCAGTGTCTATTTCCTTGGTGTCCAGGCCATCAACATGCTGAACATGCCATCCATACGCTTCAAACCTCTTTCCTCTATCCTCGGTAAACGAAATATCTGTGGTACCATCAATAGTAATTCTGTTATCAGAGTACAGGTAAATAATCTGTCCAAGGCCCAAGTGTCCGGCAAGAGAGGCCGCCTCTGAGGCAACTCCTTCCATAAGATCACCATCACTTAATATGCCGTAAATATGGTAATCAAATATTGGAAAACCCCGCTTGTTGAAATAGCCTGCCAGATATCTCTGGGCCATGGCCATGCCAATGCCGCTTGCAAATCCCTGGCCTAATGGTCCGGTGGTCATCTCGATTCCGATATCGCGATCCACCTCGGGATGGCCCGGAGTGAGACTGCCCCACTGCCTGAACCTCTTCAACTCTGCCATCGGCAATTTGTAGCCGGTAAGATGCAAAAGTGAATAAAGAAGCATGGAAGCATGTCCTGCCGAAAGCACAAACCTGTCACGATTCATCCAGGTCGGGTTCTTCGGATTGTGGCAAAGATGCCGTGTCCACAACACATAGGCCATGGCCGCATCTCCCATGGGAGCGCCCGGGTGACCGGATTTAGCCTTCTCCACACCTTCAATAGACAACATTCTTATGGTGTTGATACAAAGTTCATCTAGTTGTATTTTTTCCTTCATTCGCACCCCCCATATGACAAATTAATTTCAGATAACTTACATAGTATCACATGAAGCAACTACTTTGTAGCAACAGACAAGGGGATTGTTTTAAATGTTTTATAATGAGGAGAGCAAAAAAAATCGGGAACACCTAAAGGCGTTCCCGATAAGAATAATGGAAAGAAGGGTCAGGAGGGAAAGTCCCTTCTCCCGTATATATAATAATACTATAATTGTGAAGATTTTGTGAACATAAAAACACGCATTAAAAAAAATCAAAACTCACTGAAAAAAGATGAGTCACCGGCACCTCGACGAAGCACTTCCCCGCGGTCCCCAATTAACGAAACTACAGTAGAGGGCAGAACCGGCAACGGGCCGCAACTCAGGATGAGATCCACCAGACGGCCCAGCCTGGATTCCAGCTCAGCAGGATCTGTAATTATGTCTTCACCACTTTTGTTTGCACTGGTGCTGATGATAGGACGCCCCAAAAGCCTGACCAGTCCCAAGGGAACAGGATGATCAGGAATGCGTATGCCCACGGTTTTCTGTCTGCTTCTTAGTCCCTTCGGAACTTCCTTATTACCTGCAAGTACAAAAGTATAAGGCCCGGGGAGAAAACGCTTAAGTATCCTGAATGAGTAATTTGACACCTTGGCATACTTACTTACAGCGGAGAGGTCTGGAGAGACAAGAGAAAACGGTTTTTTGGGATCGCGCCCCTTTATTCTGGAGATGCGCTCTATGGCGGGCTGCCTGGTTATATCACAGCCAATACCATAAACAGTGTCTGTAGGATACACAATCACTCCGCCATCACGCAGAACTCCAAATGCGCGTTCAAGAATGCGTGGTTCAGGATTAAGAGGATGAACCTCGAGAATCTTCGCCATCTGTTTCTAGCCTTTTTTGGTATTTTTTCTCCCACTTCCATGCGGTTTTTATTATAAAACCAAGATCATCATGCTTTGGCTGCCATCCAAGCTCGCTCCTTAAACGTCTTGAATCCGCTATTAAAACAGGCGGATCTCCGGCTCTCCGGTCAGTCTCGACCACATTAAAATCAACACCTGTTACTTTTTTCACCTTGGACACAACCTCTTTGACGGAATAACCATGGCCATAGCCGCAGTTAAAAACCCTGCTACTTCCTCCATCTGCAAGATGGTCAAGGGCTCGTACGTGGGCTTCTATCAGATCCTGTATATGAATATAGTCACGGATGCATGTGCCGTCATCCGTATCATAGTCGGTTCCGAATATAAGAAGTTCCTGCCGCTTTCCAAGAGCGGCTCTGAGTGAAACAGTTATCAGGTGTGTCGCATCCTGACGCGCCTGACCTATGCGTATCTGTTCATCAGCTCCGGCCACGTTGAAATACCTGAGAGAAACATAATTAAAATCCGATACTGCTAAGGAGAAATCCTTCAGCATCTTCTCAACCATGGCTTTGGACTCGCCATAAGGATTTATGGCTGCAAATGGAGAATTTTCAGTTACCTGACCGCTTTCCGGCATACCGTATACCGCAGCCGTGGAAGAGAAAATAAACCTTTTGACTCCTGCCTCGTGACAGGCCTCAATCAGGTTCAGTGCATTCGTAAAATTGTTCCGGTAATACTTGAGCGGCTCCCGAACTGATTCATCAACCACTATAAAAGCGGCAAAATGCATTACGGCATCAAAGTTTCCGGCAGTTAGAACCGTTTTAAGAAGCGGCCGGTCAGCAAGATCACCAACCACAAGCTTGCCGCTTAGTACCGCCCAGTCATGTCCATATGAAAGGTTGTCATATACCACAACCTCGTGGCCAAGCGCCCCCAGCCTTGCAACCATATGACTGCCTATGTATCCGGCTCCACCTGTAACCAAAATTTTCATATGCAATATCCTCCGTTATTTAAGAGATGTGGCATTAAGGTTTGAGATACAGCCCTAAAGACATTTTCCAGTCTTTTTTTTCAATTCCAAGCATTTCTATAAGAGAACAATCAAGCGTACTTCTTTGAGGCCGCATTGCAGGGCGAGGAAATTCTGAAGTTGCAATAGGCAATACATTTCTGTCGATACCAGACTGCTTAAGAATCTCTATTGCGAAATCATACCAGGAAACACCTTCACCTGAATCATCCGTGTAATGGTAAATACCATAGGCCTCGGTCTTGATGAGTTTTGTAAGAGCAGTAGCCAATGAAACAGTCCAAGTGGGTGCGCCAACTTGATCATGCACCACTTTCAGGTCTCCTTCAGAAGCCGATTTCTTAAGGATGGCATCAACAAAATTATTACCGTGTTTTCCGTAAAGCCAGCTTGTACGAACAATATAAAATCTGTTAAGCGCCCAACGCACATACCACTCACCAGCCAGCTTGGACATTCCGTAAACATTAAGTGGAGCGGTTTGGTCAAAGGGGGTAAACATTTTCTTTGAGCCGTCAAAGACATAGTCCGTACTAACATGACACAGGGCACAGCCCTGTTTTGCAGAGGCAAGCGCTATATTCTGAGCACCAAATGCGTTAACACCGTAAGCCTGACCTACCTCTTCCTCGGCTTGATCTACCTGGACATAGGCCGCACAGTTGACTACAACATCAGGAGAGAACGCCTCAAGGCAATTTTTTATCATACCGCGATCAGTCAAATCCAGTTCGCTCATTTTAGGCGCAAATACTTCCTGTTTTTTACTCAGAACAGAAACCAGGTCCTGCCCCAGCATTCCCTGTCCACCCGTAACCAGAACTTTCATTGAACGCCCACACCTGTATAGCTGAAGCCAAAATCGCGCATCATTTGAGAATCATAGACGTTTCTTAAGTCGACAAAATTCGGTTCCTTTAACATATTTTTAAGTCTATTCAGATCAAGCGCCCTGTACTGATTCCACTCGGTCATCAATATGACACAATCAGCGCTACGGCAGATCTCGTAAGCATCCTCCCCGTATTCAACCTCCGGCATAAGCTCTTTGGCAACTTCCATGCCCTGTGGGTCATGTGCCCTGACTATTGCTCCCTTTTCAACCAGAGCGGGAAGGATCGTAAGCGATGGAGCATCTCTCATATCATCGGTCTCAGGCTTAAAGGTAAGCCCGAGTACGGCTACTGTTTTCCCAGCCTCGCTACCACCTAAGGCCTCCCGTATTTTACGGACCATTCCGGCCTTCTGCGCAGCATTGACTTCAACCACAGTCTCGACTATCCGTAGCGGAGATCCGTATTCCTGCGCAATCCGCATAAGGGCTAACGTGTCCTTTGGAAAACAGGATCCTCCATAGCCAGGACCGGCATGCAGGAATTTTTTCCCGATTCGCCCGTCAAGGCCCATCCCTTTGGAAAGCGCCAGCACATCAGCACCCACAGATTCACACAGATTAGCTATCTCGTTTATAAAGCTGATTTTAGTTGCAAGAAATGCATTCGATGCATATTTAATAAGCTCCGCAGTCTCAATTCCAGTTATCACCATCGGAGTCTCAATCAGATAAAGAGGATTATAGAGTTGTTTAAGCAGATTCGCAGCCCGCTGACTATCCACACCAAGCACAACCCGGTCAGGTCGCATAAAATCACTGATAGCCGCACCCTCCCGAAGGAATTCGGGGTTGGAAGCCACATCAAAATCGGCATCCGGGTTGACCTCCTTAATTATCCTGGATACCTGTCTGGCAGTACCGACCGGAACAGTGCTTTTATCAACGACAACAGTGTAGCCTTCAAGATATTGTGCTAACTCCTTTGCTGCCGCATAAACATAGCTTAAATCAGCATATCCATCGCCTCTTCTGGAAGTCGGCGTGCCAACAGCAATGAACACAGCTTCAGCTTCGCATACAGCAGCCTTGGTATCAGTAGAGAAAAAGAGGCGGCCACCTGATACATTTTTTTCGATCATACCTGCAAGTCCTGGCTCATATATTGGAATCTCGCCACGTTTCAAAGACTCTATTTTTGCATGATCTTTGTCCACACAAATCACATGATGACCAAACTCCGAAAAGCAGGTTCCCGACACCAGACCGACATAACCCGTACCAATAACAGCAATTTTCATATTTTTTAATTTCCTATATATAAGATTGTCGAAACCTAGAGGGATTAATCACTTTAGCCTTCAACCTAAACACCTAAATTTTATTATACTTTTTGTACCATGCCACGAACCTGGCAAGCCCCTCTTCAATGCTCGTGGACGGTTTAAAACCCACATCCCTGGTAAGACTTTCTACATCCGCATAAGTTTCCGGAACATCGCCCGGCTGCAAGGGAAGAAGATTTTTCTCAGCCTTACGGCCTATTGCATCTTCCAGAACTTCAATAAATCTCATAAGATCTTCAGGATTGTTATTGCCTATGTTGTATAGGCTGTAGGGAGCGCTACTTGAGGCAGAATCAGGAGCCTCGCCAGACCAGTCAGGGTTTCCGGCAGGCACACGATCCAGCACACGAACGACTCCTTCTATAATATCGTCAATATAGGTAAAATCACGCCGCATCTTGCCGAAATTGAATACATTAATCGGTTCACCAGCCAAAATAGCCTTCGTGAACAGAAAACAAGCCATATCCGGACGGCCCCAGGGACCATAGACAGTAAAAAATCTCAGCCCGGTAGTTGGCAGTCCGTAGAGATGGCTGTAAGTATGGGCCATGAGTTCGTTAGCCTTCTTTGAGGCTGCATAAAGCGATACTGGATGGTCAACATTATCATGGACCGAAAACGGCATTTTTTTATTGGATCCGTAAACAGAACTCGACGAGGCATAGACCAAATGCTTGACATCTGTATGCCGGCACCCTTCAAGGATGTTAGCGAAGCCCACCATATTGCTGTCCACGTAAGCCATGGGATTTTTTATAGAGTAACGCACACCAGCCTGTGCTGCAAGGTTCACAACCATGTCAAAGCGTTCTGAATCAAAGAGTTCCTTAATGGCCTGCCGGTCAGCCAAATCCATTTTTACAAACCGAAATGCAGAGTTATCAGTAAGCATTCCAAGGCGGGCCTCCTTCAAGCTGACATCGTAATAATCGTTCATGTTATCAAGACCGATCACCTCGCCGTCTTTGCCAACTAGTTCAAGAAGTCGTTTTGAAAGCTGCGAGCCGATAAATCCTGCGGCTCCGGTTACAAGATATTTCATCTTCTTATTCATTATTTAACCCTTGCTCCTTCTACAATAAAATAACCGTTTTTCAACGATTCCTTGTTATAAATAAAACGCCTGCCATCCATATCTAAAACATGTCCCCCTGCTTCCTCCACTATCGCCTGTCCGGCAGCAGTATCCCATTCCATGGTAGGTCCAAGGCGAGGATAAATATCTGCCCTGCCCTCTGCCACAAAACAAAACTTAAGAGAACTACCAGCCGAAATCACTGATTCAATAGAAAATCCTTCCAGATATTTTTCAAGTTCTTTAGACGGATGAGATCTGCTGCTGACAATAACAACCGGAGTATCAGGCACTATTTTCTTTGCATGTATTTGATCATCTCCAGAGTCTTCAGAAACTCTGGAAGTCCTGCGCCATGCACCTCCGCTCTTAGATGCATAATATAAGACTCCTGTAACCGGTACATAAATCACACCCATTACAGGATAGTAATTTTCTATCAAAGCTATGTTTACGGTAAATTCGCCGTTTTTCTTTATAAACTCCTTCGTACCATCAAGTGGATCCACCAGCCAGAATCTGGACCATTTTGCCCTTGTTGTATAACACTCCTGTTGCCCCGCCTCTTCAGATATAATAGGAATATCGGGAAAGGCACTAGCCAATCCTTCGACAATTATCTCATGAGACAGACGATCAGCCTTTGTAAGGGGAGAGTTGTCATCCTTGTAGTCAACCCTGAAATCAGTGTTATATACACCAAGAATAGCACTACCAGCCTGCAAAGCTAACTTATTAATTATTTCAATATCCATAGACCGAAATTATAGCCACATTCAGTGTATTTATCAATTTAATATTAACAACAATCGAAATACACGCTTTCAGTCTGTTATAGTAATTTATTAAATTAAAAAATTTATTTTAAAAATTGGGTTAAATTAGGAATTAAATAATGAAATATCAGACAGGACGAAGCGGACGAATCATAGTTGCTCGCTTTGAAGACAATGACGACATTCTTGCAGGACTCACCAAAATTGCAAAAGAAGAAAACATCCGTGCTGCATCATTCAACGTGGTTGGCGGGATGAGAGAAGGCGATTTGGTTGTAGGACCTGAAACCGAGAATCTTCCACCCAAGCCTGTATGGAGACAGTTAGGTGAAAGTCACGAGGTGGTTGGCTTCGGCACAATATTTTGGGAGGGTGATAATCCCAAAGTGCATTTTCACGGCGCTTTCGGCAAGCATGACAACGTTAAAGTCGGATGCCTACGGGAACATGCAGAGACATTTCTTGTACTTGAAGCCGTGATTACCGAAATCGAAGACGTTAATGTAACCAGAGAGCTTGATTCTGCATCCAATATGGTACTTCTTAAGATTTAGTCATATCATGGAGAACCAACTAAAAAAACTCGGCATTTTGCTTCCTAAAGCACCGGAACCGGTGGGATCTTATCACCCATGGAAATTTTTCGCAGGCAACCTTCTCTTTATAAGCGGTCAACTACCTATGATCAACGGCAAGTTGATGGCCAAAGGCAAAGTGGGCCTTGATATCGACATAGAAAAAGGACGCGAGGCAGCCAGGCTTACAGCTCTAAACGCCTTGGCTCAAGCAAAAACAGCTCTTGGAAACCTTAATAAAATAACTCAGTGCGTAAGAATAGCAGGTTTTGTAAACTCCGCATCCGGTTTTACTGATCATTCTGCTGTACTTAACGGAGCCTCAGACTTCCTGGTGGATGTCTTGGGAGAAAAAGGCCGTCACACAAGAGTGGCTGTTGGTGTTTGCGAACTTCCAATGGATGCCCCTGTGGAAGTGGAATTCCTCTTTGAAGTCTCACTTTAGGCATTACTCAACTCATAAGAAATTTCTTAATAAATCTAATAACTCTAATGAAAAAACCTCTTGTTGCCATAGTTGGACGTCCAAATGTTGGGAAATCCACACTCTTTAACAGGATAGTAAAACACCGGACAGCGATAGTCGAAGACTTTAGCGGCTTGACCCGGGACCGGAACTACGCAACCGCCTCCTGGTGCGATCACAACTTCTTGCTCGTGGACACCGGCGGGATAATTCCAGAAGCCAGGGAGGACATGCTTGCGGAGATACATAAACAGGCAATGCTGGCAGTTGAAGAGGCCGACCTAATATTGTTTCTGCTTGACGGCGCTACAGGAGCCATACAGACAGACATTGACCTTGCCAGGGAGCTTCGTCTTTCAGAGAAGCCGGTCATACATGTGGTAAACAAAGTAGATGGGCCGAAACAGGAAGATGCTATATCCGACTTTTACAGCCTCGCTCCTAACGAACTTTTTCCACTATCAGCCCTGCACGGAAGAGGCCTGAGCGAGCTTCTGGATAGAATAATTGAAAGTATCCCCCAAGCGGCAGCACCCTCTGGAACAGAAGTAAAAGAGTATCCCAAAATAGCCGTGGTGGGAAAACCAAATTCAGGCAAATCAACACTTATTAATTCTCTGCTAGGCAAGGAAAGACTTATCGTAAGCCCTAAGGCTGGAACCACCAGGGACGCAATTGACACAGAGTGCGTCTATCACGGCAGAACCTATCTATTTATTGACACAGCTGGCCTACGTAAAAAATCGCGCATCGATATGTCGGTTGAATATTACAGCATGGTCCGAACGCTTAAAACTATAGACCGCTCAGATGTTGCCCTTATTCTGATCGATGCAACCGAGGGATTTACCGAGCAAGACCAGAAGATTGCCGGAATCGTACACGATGCAGGAAAAGGCGTTGTTATACTGGTAAATAAATGGGATCTTGCTGAAAAAACCGAAAGCCAACTCAAAACTCTTACTCAAAGTATAAGAAACAGCGCGTGGTTTCTGAAGCACGCACCTGTTTTAAGCATATCCGCGCTTACACGGCAACGAACATCTAAAATTTTTCCGCTGGTAGATAAAGTAGTGGAGGAGTGTCGAAAACGTATACCCACAGCCCGTCTGAATGAATTTACAGCCAAGGTCAGATCGGAAAAAGCCCCTCCATTATACCGGGGAGGAGCAGTACGAATCAGGTACATCACACAAATTAAAACCTCGCCGCCCGGCTTTGTTCTCTTTGCAAACCGGCCCAAAGGACTAACACCAGCATACCTACGATTTCTTGAGCGACGCATGAGAGAACAGTTCGGTTTTAAAGGCACACCGATAAGGTTTTTCGTAAAGAAAAAAGAGTAATGCTTTGCCCTTGTCTTATTAGTTTGCTGGAATTTAAGCTTCCTCTTACTTCATAATAATAACGTTATGAACAAGATGATCTCTATTGTTATTCCTAACCATAATGGGGAAACCACCATAGGTAAGTGCCTTGAAGCCGCCTTCTCTTCAAAGTATGATAATTTTGAGGTTATTGTGGTCGATGACTGTTCAACCGATAGGTCTGTCGATGTCATAAATGGATTTCCATGCAAACTGATCAGACTGACAGAACATGCAGGAGCCTCAAAAACCAGAAATACCGGCGCGTTTAACAGCAACGGAGATATCATTTTCTTTACAGATGCTGATTGCGTTATGAAAGACGACGCACTTTCTATCGCAAATAAAGTCATCTCCGAAGAAGGACCTCACACTGTAGTAGGCGGCACATACACACCAATGCCTTTTGACAATCAATTTTTCAGCATCTTTCAGTCCGTATTTATTAACTACTCGGAAACCAAAAACATAGATAATCCAGACTATATAGCAACCCATAATATGGCTATCGACGCCGAGGTTTTTAAGAAAAGCGGCGGGTTTCCGGAAGTCTTCATGCCGATAATAGAAGATGTGGAATTCAGCCACAGACTACGAAGAGAAGGATACAGGCTCATAATGAAGCCCGGCATGTTGGTTCAGCATATATTTGATTATTCATTTCCGATGTCCATCAAAAATGCCTTTAAAAAATCTAAGTATTGGACCATATACTCTCTAAACAATAAAGACGTACTTGCCGATTCCGGCACAGCATCCGTGGAATTAAAAGCGAACGTGCTTGCATGTTTTTTATGCCTTCTATGTTTATTGTTCTGGATGGTTTTTCAAAAGCCTTTATTTCTATATCCAGTGCCACTGATAGTAGCTGCAAATATCTTTGTAAGCCGGGGCCTGCTTATGTCTTTCTATAAAACAAAAGGCTTATCTTTTGCCATATCAGCTTCTGCATACTACATATTTCTTTACCCTCTGGTAGTCGGATGGGGAGCTATTTCAGGAATAGTTAAACACAGACTTGCAAAAATGAAAGGGAGAGACTATTAAACAATGTCTTACTCACCATTTAGACACATAGACTCAATCTTCTGGAAACGAAGTCCTATACATCTCACCCTTTTTCTCACCAGAAGATGCAACTCCAGGTGTCCGTTCTGTTTTTACCTGTCTGACGATGAGATTACCAAAGGGGCTACCGAGGAATTATCACTGGAAGAGATAACAAAAATTTCTTCTTCAATGGGAAACCTGCTCTGGCTCGCACTCTCTGGAGGCGAAATATTCCTCAGAAAAGATATTTTCGAGATAGTAAAGACTTTTTACGACAACAATAAACCCTCCATAATCCTTATGCCCACAAACGGACTGCTTCCCGAAGTTATAAGAGAAAAGGTCGAAGAGGTCCTAAAATACTGCACTAATAGTGTTGTAACAGTGAAGCTCTCACTTGACGGCCCAGAGCCGGTGCAAGATGCCATAAGGGGAGTAAAGGGCAGCTTCAGGAAAACCATGGAGACATACAAAGCTATTGGCAATCTGCTTGATAAATACCCCAACTTCGAGCTTGGAATCAACAGCGTGTTCTGTTCTATGAATCAGGACCACCTAGATGATGTGATCGAGCTGGTTGGCAAAATGGATAACATTAAAACCCATACCGTATCACTAATCAGGGGTGAAGTTTCGGATGGAACACTCAAGGAAGTAGATACAGAAAAGTACAAGAGAATTGTTAAAAAGCTGGAGGAGAATCAGAAAAACAGGATTGCCAAACTATATCGTTTCAAAGGAGCTAAGCTAAAGGCGGCACAAGATCTCTTACAACGACGGCTCATTCATCAAACTGTCACAGAGGACAAGCAAATAATCCCCTGCTATGCAGGCAAACTCGATGTTGTAGTCACAGAGTCGGGCGATCTTTATCCCTGTGAGCTTTTCACTCCTGCCATGAAACTTGGCAACGTAAGAAAAGATGGCTACGATATAAAAAAGGTTTTAAAAACAGACCAGGCACAAAAAGTTATTCATTCAATTAAGGATAACCGGTGCTACTGCACACACGAATGTAACTTCATGATGAATATCCTCTTTAATCCATCCACATATCCAGCGTTACTTAAAGAATACATACAGATTTAGCAAAACATAATTGTGTTTGATTTTGCACCTGAACAACACACATACAGAAACACAAGTTGTTAAAAAATGCCGCTTTCAGATTCAAAAAACATCCGAACATTAAAGGCGACTACATGTGCGAAAGCATCCGAATTCCAACTTGAATCTATAAATGGAAACCATTATATCTATATGCACCCTGATACTTATTAAGGACATAACCTAAAGATGAAAAAAATATTAATTACAGGTTCAAGCGGATTAATTGGCAGTGAGGTTGTGGAGTATTTTTGTGAATTAAACTGGTCAGTTATCGGAATAGACAATAATATGCGAGCGGATTTTTTTGGGCCTCTCGGAGATACTCGTTGGAATCAGAAGAGACTTTTAAAACAGTATTCTAATTTTTCTCATTTAGAAATTGATATAAGAAATAGAGATAAAGTTCTTTCGGAAATTAAGCATTTAAAACCTGATGCAATAGTACATACTGCAGCTCAACCAAGTCATGACCTGGCAGCCACCCGCCCCTTTGATGATTTTGATGTAAATGCTGTTGGCACACTTAATTTACTTGAAGCTTCTCGTCTGTTTTGTCCAGAAGCTCCGTTTATTCATATGTCAACAAACAAAGTTTATGGCGATGCACCAAATGAACTCTCTTTAGTTGAACATGAGACACGCTGGGACTATGCAGACCCCTTATATTATAACGGTATTAAGGAGAATTTTAGAATTGACCAATCAAAACACTCGTTGTTTGGCGCTTCAAAAGTTGCGGCAGATATTATGGTACAAGAATATGGTAGGTACTTCGGAATCTTTACATGTTGTCTTCGTGGCGGATGTTTAACAGGACCAAAGCATTCAGGAGTGGAACTTCATGGGTTCTTGAGCTATTTAATAAAATGTAATTTAGAAAGAAAAAAATACAATATTTTCGGCTACAAAGGAAAACAGGTAAGGGATAATATTCACTCATTTGACGTTGTTTGTTTTATCCATGAGTTTATAAAAGCACCTCGATCGGCTGAAGTATATAACATCGGAGGTGGAAGGAATAACTCTATTTCAGTTCTGGAAGCTTTTAAATTAATTGAAAGCATTTCCGGTATTCCCATGCAATACGAATACATAGAAGAATGCCGACAAGGAGACCATATGTGTTATATCTCAGATCTAACGAAAATGATAACAGATTATCCTAACTGGAATATTACTAAAAACTTAAACGTGATATTTAATGATATCTATGATGCTTGGACTAAAGGCGAAAGATTTCTATAGAAATGAAGATATTAGTTAGTAGCCTTTTTTTCCATCCTGATCATAGCGGCATTGCCCTTTACTCTACAGACTTAGCGGAATATTTTGCTGAAAGGGGGCACAATGTCACTATGGTTACTGGTTTTTCCTTCTATCCGAAGTGGAAGAAAACAAAAAAGGATAAATATAGATTATTTAGTTCGGAGTTTTTTAAGAGAATAAAGGTGCTTAGAGGTTACATCTATGTTCCAAAGAAAGTGAATACATCTTCAAGAATAATACATGAACTGAGTTTTTTGTTTTCTGCTTTTATTAATTTTATGCGTGCCGGCAAGCATGATTGTATCGTTGTGCTATCTCCACCATTGCTTCTTGGATTAGTTGGTCTTTTTTTTAAAAAAATATGGAAAGTAAAGCTGGTATTTCATATTCAAGACATACAACCTGATGCTGCTTTGATGCTCAAAATGGTAAAAGAAGGTTTATTGATTCGTATACTTAAAAAAATAGAAAAATTTATTTATAGTGGTTCTGATCTTATTATTACAATTTCGGATGGAATGCACGAAAGATTGCTATCAAAAGGAGTTTCTAAAGATAAGCTGGCAATATACTACAATTGGATCGATGTAAAAAAAGCATCAAGTATACGCCCAAGTGGAAGATTTAGAGGGCAATTCTCTCAATTGAAAGATAAATTTATTGTTGCATATGCTGGTAATATAGGGGTTAAACAAGGACTTGAAGTTTTAGTACAACTTGCTGAAGCAACTTCTGAAAATGAAAAAATTCATTACTGTATAATCGGTGAAGGGGCTGAAAGAGATCGGTTGATTAATGTTGCTTTAAAGAAAAATTTAAACAATCTGACTTTTATCCCTTTTTTAAATCAAGAACAATACTTTGAAATGCTGCAAGATATAGATGTTTCATTTATTGCCCAGAAGTCGCAGAGCGGCAATGTCTTTTTTCCGTCAAAGATTTTAGGCATCATAGCTATGTCAAAACCGCTACTCGTGTCCGCTGACCTTGATTCGGAATTATCCATTACAATCAACAAAGCACGGTGTGGTTTAGTAGCGCCAGCCGGTGATATAAAAAACCTGGAAGAGCATGTAAATTTTATGAGTATGAATCCTGATAAATTGTTAACGATGTGTAACAATGGCTACTTATGGGTTCAACGGTATGATCGCGAAGTGGTTTTATCACCCTTATTAAAAGAGGTTCTGGATGTTTAATCTCAAAATATTAAGCCTGACATCAAGCCTTTATATTTTAACCAGCCTGATATGTATAGGCCTTTCGCCGTTATCTTCAATTGAAGCAGCGGAAGCTGAAAAGGTAAAGATAAAGGAAAATAAATTTAATATCCGTGTTGAACTCTCTTATGTCAGCACTTCCGGGAACACTGACAGTCAAACCCTTGCCGGAAAAGTGACAGCAGATAAAAAAGTTTCTGCTAACAAATACTTCTTTTCAGGAAATCTGTTATTCGAAGAAAACAACGGAGCAGAAACATCAAACAGAATACTTTTAGAAAGCAGATTTGAGAGAACTTTATCCGGAAAATTGTTTGTGCTTTTATCTACAAACTATATTAGGGATAAATTCTCAGGTTACAAGTACAGGTTATATGGCGGACCGGGTGCTGGTTATAACTTGCTAAGCACAAAAAAACACACACTTCAGAGCCTATTGTCGTTTGTGTATTCATATGACGAATTCTCTGTGGGCGATTCAATATCAGACAATTACCTCACTGGTAAAGCCACTGGTAAATATCAATATCTCGTAAAGGAAAATTTTAAGTTCAAAGAGACAGTAAACTACCTGGTTTCCTTCGATAAAACAAAAAAATACTTCCTTGATTCTGAGACAGCAGTAGAAGTTAAAATTAATCAATCACTATCTCTTGGGATCAGCTATCTGGTAAATTATCAAAATATGTTGCCATCAGCTGAAGTAAAGCGTACCGATACTACATTCCTTACAACTCTTATTTTTGCGTTTTAAAATCACGGACACCATATTTTCACCTGGGATTTTATTTGAGTCTATAATTCTTACAATTTGCGTTTTACGGCTACTTCATTACAGTCCGGGAAATGATGACAACGGATGCAGTCAGCCCAAACCTTATGTGGAAGTTTTGCCTTATCCACGGTTACAAATCCAAATCTTTCAAAAAAACCCGGGCAGTATGTGAGCGCAAAAACCTCTTTTACCCCAAGACGCCTTGCCTCGGCAAGGCACTTTCGCACCAGCATACTTGCAATTCCATTTTTCTGAAACTTATCGGCCACGGCAAGAGAACGAATTTCGGCGAGATCTTTCCAGGTTATATGCAGAGCACAGACTCCGATCACATTATTACTACAAATACAAACATGAAAGTCTCTGAGAGACTCAAAGATATCATGAAATGACAGCGGAAGCATCTTGTCCTTAGAAGCATAGTCGTTAACCAGAACTTGAATGGATTTAACGTTCGACAACGTAGCCTTACGAAATCCGTATGGTCTTTTTTTTTGAGTTTTTACTCCTATTATTATCTTTTTCAAATTATTTTTATGTCTTCCAAAGTTTGAGAAGTTTTAATTTTTTCTTCTTCGATTAATTCCTGAAGTGATATTTTATCAAGAAAATTCTCGATCCGTTCTCCCAGGGATTTCCATAACATTCTTGTAACACAGTAATCCACACGATCGCAGCCATCTGTGGAAGGATCCAAACAGGTGGTAATCGCTACCGGCCCTTCTAGAACTCTCAAAATCTCGCCGATTGATATAGCTGTGGGTTCACGGGTAAGCACATAGCCGCCTCCTGGCCCCTTGATACTATCGATCAAACCAGCCCGTCGCAGCCTGTTTAGTAGCTGCTCAAGGTATGACACAGATACATCCTGTTTCTCGGATATCTCCTTTATGTTGATTGTGCCCTTTTGGTAGTTTTTGGCAACTTCAAACATGGCTCGGACACCATACTGTCCTTTTGTAGAAAGCTTGAGCATGATTGTCAAGTATAAGAATTCTGCACTAACAGTGTCAAGCAGTAATCCTGCTACGACTAGCCGCCATGCTGCTTCACCATCATGGCAAGCAAAAGGTAAAAGGGGTCCTCCAAGCTATGTAAGCTATCACGCTAACCTTAACTTTTGGAGTCCAAGAAAAGCAGCACCCCAAAGGCCGCTGTTTTCATCGCTTATAAGGAATACAGGAATTTTTGCCAAAATATGCCCCATGGTACTGGAGCTATAAAATTCGGATTTAAACTCTTTGTGAGTTACCAATTCGGGTATCTTGGCTGCTAACCCTCCGGCAATATAAAGACCGCCTAAAGACAGAGTCAGAAGAGCGTAATCTCTACAAACTCTTCCGTAAAATCTTGCAGCCCAAGCCAAAGTGCCAGAGGCAGGCGAAAACATCTTCGTTACCTTTTCAGGTTCCAGACGTTCGCCTGTTAAAAACCAATGAATGTGACTAAGCCCCTTACCAGATACCACAAGATTGCCTGTTATATGCTCATCTTTGAGTTTTTCCATGAGAAATTCCTGAAAATCGTATTCTTGCCTTGAAATAAACGGGAAGTACGCGTGCCCTCCCTCTGATGGTGCTGCCAGAAAGCCACCGCCTCCATCTGGAAGAAGCACAGCTTTACCGAGACCGGTGCCTGCGCCTATAACTGCCACTGCCGCACCTGTAACGATTTCTCCCTGAAGAATCTCTTTGGCTGCTTCGCCAACAGGAGAACGGCAAGCGTAGGCCTGAGCCACAAAATCATTGATCAATACCGAGTTTTTAGTGCCCAGTTGTTTTTGAGTGTTGGATATATCAATGTCCCATGAAATATATGGAGGTGCGCTGTAAGAACTGTGTTCAACAGGTCCGGCTACTGCAAAAATAGCAATGTCAGCCTGATCAGGAGGCAGAGAAAAATCGGATGCCCTGAGCTGTTCGATTAGCTGACCGAAAGAATCTGCATTTTCGGTTTGTAGCCACTTGACGTCGACCAATGTGAGTTTTCCGCCTGCCTCTACAGTAAAATGTGCAAAACGACTGTTGGTTCCACCTATGTCGGCTGCCAGAATTTTTTTCATATATACCACCCTTCATTTTAGCTTTATATTTTAAGATTATTTGTTATGAAGAAATTTTAGATCAGAATGGTTTTATTTGCAATAAATAAAATTGGGGACGTTCATGACTACGTTGACTTTTTCCCTATTGTTTGTCATACTATCTGCAATTAAATCCTCAATTCATATAAGGCCTATGGCGTCACAGGCTGTTATTCGTTATTTATTCTCAAAAAACAATGCCAAGACAAGCTCGACTCGACTTTCCAGGAACTCTTCACCATGTAATAGTAAGAGGCATTGAACAAAAGAATATTGTTTCCGATAATCAGGACAGAATTGCATTTGTGCTTCGGATGGGTGAGGTTGCAGGAGAGACCGGCACAATCATTTATGCGTGGTCTCTGATGCCAAACCATGCCCATATTCTGCTTCGAAGTGGTAATGATGGTTTATCCTCATTTATGCGGCGCTTTCTGACCGGCTATGCAATTACCTATAATCGTCGACACCGTCGATATGGTCACTTGTTTCAAAATCGCTACAAATCTATTGTTTGTGATGAAGAGACATATTTCCTTGAATTAGTACGTTATATACATTTAAATTCACTTCGTGCTGGATTGGTTGCAAGCTTGGCAGACCTAGATAAATATCGCTACAGTGGGCATAGTGTTTTAATGTATCGTTTCAGGAACGACTGGCAAGATCGTGATTACGTTTTGAACAAATTTGGAAGTACAGAAAGCACTGCAAAACGAGAATACAGAAAATTTATCAAAGCAGGCGTTAACGAGGGGCAACGACCTGAACTTGTGGGAGGTGGCCTGATCCGATCTGCTGGTGGTTGGTCTGAGGTTCAGTCAATGAGAAAAAAGGGAGTACAGGAAATAGCTGATGAACGAATACTTGGCAGTAGTACCTTTGTTGAAACTGTGCTCGAAGAGGCCGGAGAGCGGATTAAGCAACAATTTAGTCCTATTAAGTTACGTAAAAAGGTTATGAGTGTAATTCATAGGATATGCAGTGAAGAAGGGATCAAGATGTCTGAACTTCAAGGTGGCAGTCGTCGCAGTGGAATTTCTATGGTGCGTCACCAAATAGCTCGCGAGTTGGTAGAAGAGTACGGAGTTTCAGTAGCTGATGTGGCTCGTGCCGTAGGAGTATCAGCTTCAGCTATCAGTAAGGCTTTGAAAAGAGGAGCTGGCAGAAAGTCCGGGTAATCAGGAGCGTCCCGGGAAAATCTTTGAAAGCCCTGGGAACTGAATTAAAAAACTCCAAATCTAATACAATTACAGGATCAGAACAGAAAGGAATCAAATTCATCGATGGAATCTTTTGAAAATTTAGGTTTGTCTGAAAAGACATTAAAAGTTTTAAAGCAAAAAGGTTTTGAAGAACCTACAGCAATCCAGATAAAGACCATACCAGCCATACTTACAGGGGAAAAGGATATTGTCGGCCAGGCCCAGACCGGAACTGGAAAAACTGCCGCTTTTGGCCTCCCTATCCTTGAGCTCCTGACAGAAAAGTCAACAGCAGTTCAAGCCCTTGTACTTACTCCGACAAGGGAACTGGCTATTCAGGTAGCAGAAGAAATTTATTCATTAAAAGGAAAGAGGAAGTTGAGCATTGTTCCTATTTATGGTGGACAAGCAATAGATCTGCAATTAAGAAGCCTGAAAAAAGGTATTGACATTGTTGTGGGCACACCCGGTCGAATACTTGATCATCTTAAACGCCGCACATTAAAGCTGGACAAAATATCTTTTATTGTTCTTGATGAAGCTGATGAAATGCTGAACATGGGTTTTATTGAGGATGTTAAGGAAATAATGGAAAAGACCGGACCTGATAAACGAACCATGTTATTTTCTGCCACCATGCCGCGTGAAATACTGCATATCGCCAAAAAATATATGGGCGAATATGATGTAATGAAGGTGACTAAAGGACAGCTTACGGTCAGCCAGACAGAGCAGATTTATTTCGAGGTGTCCGCAGCAAATAAATTCGAGGCACTTTGCAGAATTATCGATATAGAGGAGGGGTTCTACGGACTTGTTTTTTGTAGGACCAAAATTGATGTTGATACCATTGCCAACCACCTGATTGAACGCGGCTATGATGCGGATGGTTTACACGGGGATATGTCACAAGGCCAGAGAGAAAAAATACTGAATAAGTTTAAAAGACGCCTGCTCAATATTCTTGTGGCTACAGATGTAGCAGCCAGAGGGATAGATGTTCAAAACCTCACACATGTCATCAACTATGCTCTTCCCCAGGATCCGGAATCATATGTTCACAGAATTGGCCGTACCGGTCGTGCAGGTAAAGAGGGGGTTGCCATAACCTTTATTACACCTCAAGAATACAAAAAACTTCAATTTATACAGAAAAAAGCGAAGACAGATATTCGCAAAGCAAAACTTCCACGGGTTGCAGATGTTATTAAATCAAAAAAAATGAGGATCAAAGCTGACCTTAAAGATATTGTAGAGTCATGCCCCCGGAGTGAATATCTTGAAATGTCCAGAGAACTTTTAAAGGTTAATGAACCGCTAGATATACTGGCAGCCCTTCTGCAACATTCTTTTCAGGATGAACTATCTGAAAAAAGTTACACTGAAATAGACGATGCGGTTGTCGATACTAAGGGTAAAACTCGACTCCTTGTGAGACAGGGTAAACAGGATGGATTGACACGCAATAAACTGATAGATTTTATAAAAGATAAATGCGGTATCGCAAGCGGAAAAATAAAGGACATTCATATTCTTGATAAGTTTTCTTTTGTAACACTTCCTTTTCATGAAGCGGAAACATTATTGTCTTCTTTTAAAAATTTAAAAAATTTTAAACAGAACAAAAAAGGAGCCGGTCCGCTTATTACAAAGGCTAAGAAGATTCGCCGTAAATAACCAGATGTGGAGTATTTTTTTGAAAATCAGAGGGAATTCACTAGGAGAGAAAACGTTTTAGGCAAGTTTTGAGAACTTATGGAATGTCTATGAAGCTAAAGTAAAGACTTACTTTGAGGTAAGGTTAGCGTTATGCTCCATGCATTGTTTTACTAGATTTTCCAGTTCCTTTGCGGATAGGATTCCATTGTCCACAAAATAATCTCCGAGGCGTCTTTGTCGGCGCTTTTGTATTGTAAGAAGCATTTTTACCTGAAATTCGCTGAGCAAGCCCAGTTGCTTGGCGACGTTCCCAAAACGTTCCATTGTCCGGCGATTGTCCGCAATACGTTGAATATCGTTATCGCTTAACCAGCCCAGATCGTTAGCTAGTTCTCCTACCCTGGGCCTTTGCGTCATCTGCCACCCAAGAGATTGAATCATCATACGCCAGCTAATTATGCCGGAATGATACAGAAACTGTCCAAGTAATAATTTGCGTCTTGGCAATTGCCCCTGGTAACGGTTATCCGGGTTTATTTTGCTCCGCCTGAAAGTATAGCTGTTTTTACTATGGCTTGACTGCTTTCTGTTAGATTGGTTTCCACCATTTTTTTCGTAAGCCTTCCGGTGCTGTTGAGTATTGCCGTCGGAACGTGGATGTCTGATTGTTGTGTGACGAGGAGTTTCGGTAACGCCCGGTCTACTCTGCCTGGATCTCAAATATCCGGAGAGGTTTTCATAGGCATTTTGAACTTCAAGAAACGAGGCGGAATTAATGACATGCTCTTTCCCATTAGCCGATATCATATCAGGATGAGTTTCGCGAGCACGTCTGCGATACGCTGTTTTTACACCTGAAAGCTGAAGATACCTTAGAAAATCACGACCGAGATTCAACTGATAGCCAAAAAGAACTTGACAGGCACGGATGAGTTTTTCTTCCCCGATCACATTCATACTGCCCAGATTATATATAATAATTGACACATTCGCAAGAAGTTGAAAAAAAAGTTGAAAAAACTGAAAAAGAAGCTGGAAGTGTTTCAAAGGTTAATGTTAATGTGTTTAAAAAATAAGTATTGACCAATTACGAGGTAGATTGATATATTTCGCAGTATTGTTTTTTTATTAGAAGCACTGATACGATTAAAAATCAATTAAAAGGGGGGTATTATAAATGAAACGGATACTTGTAAATGGCGGACTTTTTCTGATGGTTTTTGTGGCTGCATTTGTCACTCTATATGGAAATGCAGAGGCTACGTCTCAGTGGGCTAAAAAATACGATATTTCCTGTAAAGTCTGCCACACAGCTTTTCCCAGACTAACCTATATGGGTGAAAAGTTCATGCGGGATGGCTATCAATTTGACCAGGATGGAGATGAGAACAAGGAAAGGATATCTTCAAGGTTGGTTCTGGACGAGTTAAAAAACCTCTTTGGTATACGTCTTAATCTGCAACCGGTGGAATTTCAGACAAACGCTATATCTGAGGGTGGCAGCCCGGAAGATCGTCTTACCTTTGGAAAAACAGGCTGGGTGCAGTTTTTTGTCGCAGGTAGTATTTATAAAAACACCTCTATTTTTATCGAAAATGAAATCGATGATAGTGGAAAATCTCATTTCAGTTGGTACAAGCTGGGCTTTCATAATCTTTTTGGTCAGAAGGGAACCGCCAATATTGTTTTAGGTCAGCAGGCACCTATGGAGTGGATGCCTGCCTCTGGACGTCTGCGTGTGATGACGTATAAAGAATCTCTTGCCTGGGGACCAAAGTCGTCTGGGGGAGCTGGTAACGATTCCGTTGGTAGACCCATTGCTGAAGATTCCGTAGGACTGGCCGGTGCACGACCTGCCGTATCTTTTTATGGGTACCAAGGTCCTGTGGTTTATTTTGCAGGTGTAAGCCCCGGAGATAAAGCAGGTAGTGATGATGTCAATAAAGAGGTCAACTACTGGGCTGGTGGCCGTGTAGAAGCTGTTGAAGGTTCTTTTGAGGGTAGCGCTATAGGATTTTTTGCAATGCGAGGAACCGATACCACTGGCACAGCTACTGTGAATCAGACACAAAATGATTTTACCAGGTATTCCATTCAAGGTGTTTTAAGATCCGGAAGTCTGGACTTTACGGCAGCTTACACCTTTGGAGAAGATGATAACTGGGAACTTACCACTATCAGCCAAAAGCAGCAATTCGAATCATACTTTGCACAGGCAGCGTATCTATTTGGGGCAGATGACAAGTACTACGCAACCCTGCGTTATGAAAAGTTAGGTTACGATGACGAAAATCTTGTTGCCAGCGATAACGGCCAGAAGCTCGGCACTTCCATCTGGTATTTTCCTATGGAAAATCTCAAGATCGGCTTAACAGCTCTTCTTGATGTGGAACATGCAAGTAGAGACAAAGATAAATCTAACTTGGTCCACATAACCATTCGTACAATGTTCTAAATTTTGAATTTTGAATTCTAAATTTTAAATTATAAGTTCTAAGTTTTAAGGAGTCAAAAAAAACAGTGAGTTCAAAACTTTTTGCAGTAATACTAGCAGGAGGCAGTGGAACCCGTTTCTGGCCTATGAGCCGGGAGGAGTCACCCAAACAATTATTGAAACTGCTCTCTGACAGCACAATGCTGGAGGAAACACTTGCAAGGGCAGCAGATCTTACAGAAGCGGAAAATATCATGATTGTAACCACGCAAGCGCAAGCGGCGGCAGTAAAGATGCTTAACTTTAAAAAAGTCCGAATTGTCGCAGAGCCTGCCCCTCGTAACACTGCGCCTGCTATCGGACTTGCAGCCTCTGAAATTCTAAAAAATGATCCTGATGGAGTAATGCTCGTTATGCCAGCTGATCACTTTATCAGAAATAAGGAGGAATTCAGGAAGGCTGTTGAAACAGCATCTGAAATTGCCGGGCGTGGTTTTCTTGTTACATTTGGCATTAAGCCTTCCAGCCCTGAAACCGGTTATGGATACATTCAGGCCGGTGAAAGAGTTGAAGGAAGTGTGTTAGTGGCAGAGGGTGCCTTTAAAGTGGCACGTTTTGCCGAAAAGCCCGATCATGCCACGGCAGAGCAATATCTGGCTGAGGGTGGCTATTTCTGGAACAGCGGCATCTTCTGCTGGAAAGCCAAGAGCATAATTAAGGAACTCGAAAAATTCCAGCCGAAGATACCAAAAATTCTCGCGCAGAATGTTGTAACCGATGAGCAGTACTCTGAAATGCCCTCTATATCGATAGACTACGCAGTTATGGAAAAGACAGACCGGTGCGTAGTTCTTCCAGTGGACTTTGGATGGTCGGATGTTGGAAGCTGGAGCGCGCTGGATGAGGTACTAAGTAAAGACCCTGATGGGAACATATTCCAGGGAAACGTAGTTGATGTGGATTCACTTAATACCTCCGTGATTGCCGGTAAAAGACTTGTGGCAACGGTAGGTCTCCGGGATATGGTGGTGGTAGAAACCCCGGATGCAGTGCTGGTTTGTCCAAAAGAGCGTTCACAGGATGTAAAAAAAATTGTCGATCTTCTTCGTAAGCGGGATGCGGAAGAGCGTGTTACTCATCTTACCGTGGACCGGCCGTGGGGTTCGTTCACAATTCTTGAAAAGGGTTCGAGGTATAAGATCAAAAGAATTATGGTTCTGCCCGGTGCTAAGCTCAGTCTGCAGATGCATCACCACCGGAGTGAACATTGGGTAGTGGTAGCTGGTACTGCAAGGGTCACAAGAAGTGATGAAATTATTGATATACATCCAAATGAATCCACATTTATACCAATGTCCACGCGCCACCGGCTTGAAAATCCTGGAAAGGTTCCACTACATGTTATAGAGGTTCAAAATGGAGACTATCTGGGCGAGGACGATATTGTTCGCTTTGACGACGTGTATGACAGAACATAATTGATGCTGCTTCAGCAACATTAAGCCTATCCACACTTCAAATATGTTATGATTTATTTATAAGCTGTAAATACTTGATGAAAAGGAGGAATTATCATGCCAGAAAAGGTTATTATTTTCGGTAAGCCAGGTTGACCTCATACTAACAGGGCTAGGTCAGCCTATGGGGATAAGGCAGAATATATTGATGTTAAATCGGATAGTGCAAAACTAGAAGAGATGTTGAAGTATTCTGACGGTGTTAGAAAGGTACCGATTATTGTTGAAGGTGATAAGGTTACTATAGGTTACGGAGGCAGTTGAGGTATTTGATTACCGGTAAGTTTATCGGTGATATATTTTATATCTATACCAGCCCCGGTTTGTTTTGTTAGAGATTGCTTTACTTTGCAACTAATCCTTAGCACTACCAATAGCCTTGATACGTTCAAGCAGCGGTGGATGTGAGTAGTGTAAAAACACATAAAAGGGATGCGGGGTCAGGTTTGAGAGATTATGAACGGAGAGTTTTTTAAGAGCATTTATCATATGCTCGATGTTTCCGGTGGTCTCTAAGGCAAATCGATCGGCCTCATATTCGTTCTTTCTGGAAAGAATCTGCATAAGAACACTAAGAATCATTTCGATTGGACTAAAGAGCAGGCCAAAAAATATAAAACCGCAGTAGACAGAAGGATTCTCCATATAAAAAGCATCAAAAAGCCCCTTGTGACTCACAAATATAGAGAGCAGAAAAAGCATAATACCCATATGAACAATGCCGATTACCATCCCCTGCAAAATATGCTTTTTCTTATAGTGACCTATTTCGTGAGCCATAATTGCGACAAGCTCCGGTATCGTATGATTTTCAATCAATGTATCAAACAAGGCAATACGTTTGTGCTTTCCAAAACCTGTAAAAAAAGCATTCGATTTGCTGGATCGACGTGATCCATCCATAACAAAGACATTTTCAAGCGAAAAATTAACCGATTCGGCATAGTTTAAAATTGTTTTTTTTAGTTCACCATCCTCAAGTGGATCAAACTTGTTAAAAAGAGGCATAATCCAAGTCGGCGCAATGAACTGAATAAAGAGCATAAAAACTATTGCCATAATCCAGCAGTAAAACCACGCACCTGCTCCAAGAAATTCGAACATGGCCAAAACAGCGGCGAGAAAAGGTCCCCCGATAAGCACAGAAAGAAAAATGCCCTTGATAGTATCGACTATAAATGTTTTGGGTGTGGTCTTGTTAAAGCCAAAACTCTCTTCAATAACAAAGGTGGAATAAACAGAAAACGGGAGTGTAATGATCATCTTGATAAACATCAAAATGCTGATATATAACAGTCCTGTTATAATCGGACCATAATCTAATTGCCTTATCATAATATCAAAATAATTAAACCCTCCTGCAAACCAGAATACAAGCAGAATAGCCAGGTCAAATACGCCTGTAATAAAACCGAATCTCGTCTGAACCCTTGTATACTCCTGGGATTTTTTATAAGCATCGACATCATAAAGGCCTTTAAATTCCTCAGGAAGGTCGGCACTAAGAGCCTTTAAGTTCAAAATGTCAGAGACAAGTTCCAATATGTAATTTACAGCAATTGCAATTAGTATAATTAGTGCATAGATATTCATAGAGAAAAGCCCTCTTTAAGGTTTTAGTAAGATGTAGTATTATTGCTATGGCAAATGTTTAAATACCTTTCTGAACAGATCGCCAAGGATATTCATTTATAGGCGGCAATGCCTTTAATTCAACTCTACTTTTTAGAGTGGGATGTTCAAAATCCAACTTACAGGCAAAAAGAGCTATATTTCTTCCTGGCAGTGGAGATGTAGCACCGTATTTAAGATCACCAACAACAGGGCATCCTATTTCTGCCATCTGAACGCGAATCTGGTGAGGCCTACCTGTTATAAGCTCGATTTTTACAAGGCTTAAGTTTTCATTCCGGTCAAGCAGACGATATTTAAGCTTTGCTTCTTTACTCCCCACTACCCTGCTCGTTACCACCCGTACTCTATTTTTTACTTTATCTTTAAACAGGTAGTGGGTAAGTTTTCTGCCAGAACCGGGATCGCCTTGGACTATAGCCAAGTATTCCTTATCCACCAAGCCTTTTCTAAACTGATCTGAAAGACGTGCGGCAGCTTTAGATGTTCTTGCAAAAAGCACTATTCCTGATGCTGGTCGGTCTAAGCGATGAAGCAAACCCAGATACACATTACCAGGCTTTCCACATTTACCTTTAACCCAGGCACGAGCCCAGTCAAGCAGGCAGGGATCACCGGTAACGTCTCCTTGTGTAAGCATATTCCAAGGCTTTACCACCGCCAGACAATGATTGTCTTCAAAGATAACTTGTGGGGGAACTTTAGGAATCACTCCCCGGCTTTAACCTTCAGCCCAGCGTGCATAAATACCGCAAGGCAGAAACCGGGCAAAGTTTTTTGTCTGAGGAATCAAAAGATCGCCGGATTCAATAATGCCTCCAAAACGAGATGTAAAATCTTCAAGAAAATTTCTCAGACTGATATGCGAATATCCAGAGGCATAGCTGTTAATAAGAAAAAACATCGGTCTGTCTGACAAAAGTTTTTTAACACACAAATCAACCAGTGGAGCGAGGTCTTTTTCTATCTTCCAGAGCTCGCCGGAAACTCCTCTACCATAAGGCGGAGGATCCATAATTATTGCATCATAAGTTTTTCTTCTTCTGATCTCGCGTTTGACAAAAGCTAAGACATCGTCACAGATCCACCTGACAGGCTTATCAGTCAGGCCTGAAATCTCCTGATTATGTCTTGCCCACTTTATAGATCCTTTTGATGCATCGACGTGACAGACAGCAGCTCCGGCAGAAGCTGCTGCAAGCGTTGCACCGCCGGTATAGGCGAAAAGATTGAGAACCTTCCCACCCCCTCGCTGCTTAAGAAACCGCTGCAACCATAACCAGTTTATTGCCTGCTCCGGAAATAAACCCGTATGCTTAAAGGCCGTGGGCTTAACCTTAAAAAGAAGCTCTCGAAAGGCCACATTCCAGCTCTCCGGCAGTTGTCTCCTGAAACTCCAAACTCCCTCGCCACTACCACTTCGGACGTATACAGCATCCGCATCCCTCCAACGGAAATCCGGAAGGGAAGGATTCCAAATAGCCTGCGGATCAGGTCGGACCAAGCTGTAAGAACCGAACCTTTCAAGTTTTCTGAGGCCACCTGAATCTATAAGTTCGTAGTCATCCCAAAAAAACATTAAAAGTATTGCCTAAAACGGAAGCTGCTGTTGCATAACTCCAGAAAATGTTTTTCTATGGATTATGCAAGGGCCATGCTTTCTGAGAGAATCTTTATGGAGTTTTGTAGGATAGCCCTTGTGTTTATGGAAGTGATACTGGGGATATTGTTTATGATAAGCACACATTATACCGTCTCGAACCTCCTTGGCCACTATGGAGGCTGCGGCTATTGATGCGCTTGTATCATCACCTTTTATAATAGCCATTTGATCCGTATCAATACTTTCTAGCCGAAGCGCATCAATTAGCAAAAGGTCCGGGTTTTGTCGAAGATCCATAAGAGCCGCTTGCATTGCAAGCTTCGTGCCCTCAAGAATGTTCACCTGATCAATCACCGCAGGTTCTATAATACCCACTCCTACATCCAGACAACCGACCAGAATATCAAGGAACATCTTAGCCCGTTTTCCGGCAGGAACCTTCTTGGAATCACGCAATCCATCCAGAAAAAAATCCCGGGGCAAAATCACCGCAGCAGCTACAACAGGACCCGCCAGAGGACCTCTACCTACCTCATCCAGGCCTGCTATCAGACGATAGCCTTTTTTTCTAAAAGAGAGGTCATAAGCAAAAAGATCCGGTTTTTGAATCTCCGACCTAAAGACTATTGACAGATTATCTTCAAACCGTCTTTGGCCGCTCCCCTTGTGCGAGCAAAGCCCCCCTCTGGTCAATGAGCCGAGACTTTTGTTTTTTTGCCGAAAAACTCTTTTTCCTTTACCTTAGCATCCTTGCCTTTCTTGTGCCTCAGATAATAAAGCTTTGCCCTTCTCACACGACCACGCTTGAGAACCTCTATCTTGTCGAT
>VAPH01008592.1_pt1 | contig 41884 bp, 33 predicted proteins | sample 3393861 | NCBI WGS metagenome assembly VAPH01 (sample SAMN08290439, study PRJNA428436) | hydrothermal vent metagenome | isolation source: Deep-sea hydrothermal vent chimney | place: Atlantic Ocean: South-mid Altantic Ridge | reverse complement strand
TAATTACACTCACCGGAGTTTTAATACAACCGGTATTCATGCGACTTTGGACTGTGCCTCATGTCATCAAAGCGGCTATCCCGGTCAGTATGCAGGTGTAAGTGATAATAATTGTTACGCATGTCATGAAAGTGATTATACCTCTGCAGCAAATCATACGAGGTTTAACTACCCGCAAGACTGTACAGCATGTCATTCGCAAAACACATGGGCGGGAGCAAGCTTTACACATCAGAATTTTCAGCTCAGAGGCATTCATGCTTCTACTGATTGCTATCAATGTCATAAGACCGGTTACCCCGGAGAGTATGCAGGTGTAACAGACGACAACTGTTTTGCATGTCATGAAGCTAATTATTACGAAGAGCACTCAACATGTTCCTACGACTGCACGCTCTGCCATAATCTATTTAACTGGGACGATGCTAACAACAAAGATGGATGCAAATAAACTTAAATTTAGCTTGAAGAAAATGCTTAAAAATAGAACACACGTTCATATATATAATATTGTAACTGTACTTATTATTTTCTCAATATTAATACTTATTCCCTTCTCTCTTCAGGCAAGTAAAATTAAGGGTAGGTTTTATATTAGTGATTACTATTCATCTGATAGTGGTAATAACGACTTTAATGTTCTTACATCCAAGCTTAAAATATATAAGAGAGAGGATAATGAATCCTTTCTCTCTTTTAATATAAACGGTAGGTACAGAACCAAGATTTCTGATAGGGATGTTAACAATAAAATCCCTGAATACAGATTTCAGGATTTGTGGATCGGGTATAAATTACCCCAGGCAAATTTTAAGATCAAATTAGGAAGACAATTAATTGGTGAAATGTATAACACAAGTATTGACGGACTCAATGTAAAGTATTTTATAACAGATAAAAAAGGGTTCGGTGTGTTTGGGGGCCTTGCTCCGGATAAGTATGATAACTCCTTTAATACAGAGTTCAGTTCTTTTGGACTTTACGGTTTTTTTGAGGAAAAGAAGTTTAAACTCGATCTTGGTTATGAGAATCTTCACTATAAAGGAAAGACAGACAGGGAGTACTTCTCGACAAGACTGCATTCAGATCTGAGCAGTAAACTTCGTTTATATGCATCCTCATCTATCAGCGTTGATCAGACCTCAGACAGCTTTGACATAGAGCGTGTTAGTACAAGTATTCAATACACCTTATCAAAAGCCATCCGCTTCAATGTCTTCTATAATTACTACCGCGCAATAAAGTACTTCGAATCCTCAAAACAATTTTTTGATCGGATCGATCGCCTGGACAGTTATTACCTGGACACCAACTCTCTGACCAGAGTGGGTATGAGGGCAGATTATAAGGTGTCAAGACTTTTGAGATTCTATACAGCAGCGGCATATCAGAAGAGGGAGATATATAATCAGGATGCCCTAAGATTTACGCTGGGGGTGAAAAGACTTGATTTCTATGGTTTCGACATTTCAGGTCGCTACAGACATATCAATAACTACACTTCCACTGATGATGAATTTAACGTTAATATATCAAAAATGATAATGAACAAGCTTGATATTTCGGTATATGCAAGCCATGAAGAGGAAGAGCTGGAGATAGAAGGTGGGTTTACCTCAAGAGTTCTTACTTATGGAACATCTCTTTACTGGCAGATCAATAGACACTTTTTTGCCATGCTTTTTGTCGAGCGTTACGACGAGCAAAGCTATTATAATACGAGCGTATTCACACAGGTTGGGTACAGGTTATAGGAGAATCTTTTTTAAATCGAATAATCAGTTATACTCCCTATACAGAGGATAAAATCTTGCTACCGAAAGATATTACAAAGAAGATAAGGGTTGTGGACTTAAGCCGTTGTCTGCTCTGTAATACATGCGAAAAATCATGTAAGTCCAGGCATGGTTTTGAGAGGAATGTCAGAAATGGTGTAAGGATCGGACATGTAGTCATGCCTTACGCCTGTAAGGGATGTGATGACCCACTCTGTCTGAGTAGCTGTAGAAAGGGGGCAATCAAGAGGGATGAAAAAACAAACCGTTTATACCTTGAAAAAGAGTCCTGTATAGGCTGTGGCATGTGTGCCAAGAAATGTCCTTTCGGTTCCATAATTATGGAGGAAACAGGAAAGTTTAGGGAAACAAAGGACAAAGAGGGTAATATTAAAAAGTTACCCATAAAATATGCCAACAGGTGTGATCGGTGCAGGGGATATAGAAAAAAGGGATGTTTTTCAAACTGTCCCGGAGGTGTTCTCAAAATGATGCCTTTTAATGAAGTGCTGAAAAGTCTTCCACCAATAAATCAGAAAAAGTTAAAGAAACTATTTCTTAATGGACACTGGATGAAGGATGACAAATTAGATTGAAATCCAGAAAGCATTTCTAATTTTCAACACTGCTGTAGCGTTGTAACTGCTTGGGTACAAACCACTTTGGCTGGTTGTAGCCTATACCTATCGGGCTTGGTTGGATGCCCTGGATGCGTGCCTGAATGATAGGCAGGGCATCGGGAACATACAAAAATATGTAAGGCAATTCCTCGGCAAGAATCTCCTGTATTCGAAAATAGGCCTTTTTTCTCTCTTCAATATCAAATGTTCGTCTTCCCTGCTCCAACAGACTGTCGACTTCGGTATTTGCGTAGCTTACGAAGTTGAACTCTTTTTCTCCGGTTTTTGAAGAGTGCCAGATGTCGTACTGGTCTGGATCAAGACCGATTGACCAGCCAAGCATTACTGCGTCGAATCTGCGTTTATCAATGAACTCATTTATAAAGGTCGACCATTCAAGAAACTTAAGCTTGGCTTTTACTCCGATGTCTTTTAGGCGTTGCTGGATGATAACGGCTGTTTTTTCGCGAATATCGTTGCCGATATTGGATAAAATTGTAAACTCGAAAGGCAGACCATTCCGGTCCAGCACTCCGTCGCCGTCAGTGTCTTGCCACCCGGCTTCGGCCAGAAGTCTCCGAGCTTTTGCCGGATCGAAATCGTAGGTTTTAACTGTATTTTTGTATGGCCATGTGTTTGGCACATAAGGCCCGGTTGCTGATCGGCCCAAACCAAAAAGAACTGCCGATATTATTTCGTCTTTATCAATTGCGTGGGCAAAGGCCCGGCGAATCCGAAGATCTTTGAACCAGGGGCTTTTCATGTTAAAGCCTAGATATGTATAGCTGAATACCGGATACCGATATTTTTTGAAATCCCGCTTGAATGTTGCTGTGTCTGTCTGCCTGGTATATTGGAGCGGAGTAAGACCCATGTAATCCAGCCCTCCGGCTTTAAGCTCCAAAAACCTTGTAGCCGGATCAGGAATGATTCGGTAGACAATTCGGTCGATGTAGGGTCGCCCTTCAAAGTAATCACGGTTTGATTCCAGGCCGAGCTTGGCTCCTTCCTCCCACTCTTTAAGGATATAGGGACCGAGTCCAACGGGGTTTCTTCTATAAGGTATTTTTGTTATGTCCTTGCCTTCAAGGAGATGTTTTGGCAGCACGACCAAGCTGCCCCAGCTTGAGAGGGCCGGCGCAAAAGGCTTGTCGTAAGTTACCCGAAAGGTATATAAATCAAGAACTTCGGCTGTTTTAACCTGAAGGTAATCTTCCTTGTAAGCAGTGGGAGTTTTTTCGTCTATTATGGTTTTATAGCCAAAAAGCACATCCTCAGCGGTAAAAGGTGTGCCGTCAGCCCAGCGCACGTCTTTTTTCAGGTGAAAGACGATTTCAAGACCATCCTCGGAAATCTCCCATGATTTGGCCAGGTCTCCAATGATTTTTAAGTCTGTATCGTATTTTACCAGACCGTTAAAGATCAGTCCGGCCACCTCATGTGAGGCGCTGTCGCCGGCAAGCATTGGTATCAGCACCGAGGGCCTGCCAGCCATGGCTTCAATAAGAGTGCCCCCGTAAGCTGGTTCATAATCAGCCTCTTTGGTCGCGCTGTCACTGACAGACTCTTCAACCATTTCCGGCTTATCCTGACAGGAGTAAGTGGCGCTGAGAAGAAGTGCCAGAATTAAGAAATTAAACATTTTATTTATAAAATTCAATAGCATGTCACCCTACTTCTTAGATTGTATATGTCTTCACCAGGCTTTAAGCTTGACCACATCTGGAAGCTATATTATATAATCTCTTCATAATCACGAATACTACCATATTAAGGAGAACAAATGACTGACACAATGCACGAGGAGAAATTCGAATTCCAGACGGAGATAAAACAGCTTCTCCATCTTCTCGTATTTTCCCTCTATACAAAAAAGGAAGTTTTTATACGCGAGCTTGTATCAAATGCCTCTGATGCGCTTGATAAGATGCGATACCTGAACCTTACGAGTCCGGAAGCCGAGGGGAAGGAGCTCCCTCTTGAGGTCAAGATTGAGATTGATGATAAACATAAAATCATCTCTATTACCGATACCGGAGTCGGTATGACCAGGGCTGAACTGACCCGGAATCTGGGCACTATCGCCCGGTCGGGTTCCATGGAGTTTCTGAAACGGCTTGCTGAAAACAAGCAGGATGAAAACATTAATCTTATAGGTCAATTTGGAGTGGGGTTTTACTCCGTTTTCATGGTTGCTTCCGAGGTTCGTGTACTTTCTAAATCGTACCTTCAGGACGAACCTGGTCAGATGTGGGTCTCTACTGGTGAGGGCGGCTATACCATTCGCGAAGTCGAGCTTGATAAGCGTGGCACCAGGATTGAAATTCAGCTTAAAGAGGATGCTGCCGAGTTTGCTGATGCAGCCAGGATTGAGGGCATTATAAAAAAGTATTCCAACTTTGTGCCCTATCCAATCTACGTGGGAGAAAAAGAGGTAAATCAGGTAGCCGCTTTATGGACAAAATCCAAGAGCGAGGTCTCGGCTGATGAGTACGAGGAGTTTTACAAATTCCTGACAAACTCATTCGAGGCTCCGGCCACGACTCTTCACTTGGCCAGTGATGCGCCGCTGTCATTTAAAGCCATAATGTTTCTGCCCAAAACCAACCTGGAAAAACTCGGAATGGGTAAACTCGACCACGGGCCGGACCTCTACGCTCAAAAAGTTCTTATTCAACACAACTGCAAAGACCTTATTCCTGACTACCTGCGGTTTGTCCGTGGTGTGGTTGACTCTGAGGATATAACACTTAATGTATCCAGAGAGACGGTGCAGGACAATGCGGTTCTGCGGAAAATAAGCAGATATGTTGTAAAAAAGCTGCTTGACCATATGGCGGATATGCTTGCCGGCAGGCGCGAAGATTACATTAAATTTTATGAGGAGTTTGGCCGCATACTCAAGGAGGGAGTTACCACTGATTACGACAACAGAGAGCGGCTTGCAAAGCTTCTGCTTTTTAACTCCTCCTTGTCAAAGAACCGTGAAGAGTTGGTTACGCTTAAAGAATACACTGATCGGATGCCGGAGGGGCAGGAGGCTATCTACTATCTTGTTGGCTCCGACCGTTCTGTACTGGATGTAAGTCCGCACCTTGAGATGTTCCGCAAAAAGAAGATAGAAGTACTCTACCTGTATGATCCTGTGGATGATTTTGTTCTGTCACATATAAGTGAATTCGAAAAGAAGTCACTTAAGTCAGCAGATCAGGTCTCTCCCGACGACCTGAAAAAGATTAAAACAGATAGTGGCGAAGACAAGGAAGGGGAGAAAAAGGAAGAAAAGCCTGAAACTTTAGCATTTGAGTCAGCCTTTGACACACTGATTGCAAGATTTAAAGAGATCCTTGGCGACAGGGTTGTGGATGTTAAAGCGTCTAAGCGGCTTGCCGAGAGCCCATGCATTTTGATCACACCGAGTGGAGGTCCCAGCATACAGGTGCAGAAGGCGATGAGTATGATAGATAGCAATTTCCATATGGCCAAAAGGGTGTTTGAAGTAAACAAGGATAACTCGCTTATCAGGAATCTTGTCGATATCAATAAAGATGATTCAAACTCTCCTTTGGTGGCTGAATGCTGCGAACAACTCTTTGAAAGCGCCATGCTGATGGAGGGCATTCTGCCTGATCCTTCAAAGATGGTACCCAGAATTCACAAGATCATGGAAACAGCATCAAGCAATGAAAGGCGTGAGGTCTGAGCTGAAAAACCGGGCAACCACAGGGGATGCCCCTACGGTATTCTGAATATTCTGAATATATTGTAAGGGCAGGCCCCCTGTGCCTGCCCTTGTGATATAATGAACCTCATTGTAAAGAGCTAATGGCTGAGAGGGCTCGACTGCTTATTATCTTATTGCCTTTTGCCCTTAGCTTTTAGCCTATTTTCACTAAGGAGGGTATTGTTTGTTATGCCTGAACTCCGTAAAGATCCTATCATAGGCAGGTGGGTTATAATCTCAGTTGAACGGGGTAAACGCCCGTCTGATTTTTCTACTCGCACACCTAGAAAAAAAGGTGGTTTTTGTCCTTTCTGCCATGGCAATGAGTACACAACTCCGGCCGAAATAATGGCCTTCCGACCGGAAGGCAGTCCACCCAACTCCAGTGACTGGACTCTCCGAGTGGTCCCTAACAAGTTTCCGGCTCTTCATGTTGAGGGCATGCTTGAACGAGTGGGAGATGGTGTCTACGATATGATGAGTGGCGTTGGTGCGCACGAGGTGGTTATCGAGTCGCCTGTACACGAGGAAACTATCTCCACAATGCCGCTTAAATCCATAGAGAATGTTCTGTGGACGTTCCATCTCAGAATGTCCGACTTAAAGAAGGACAAGCGGCTGAAATACGTTTTAATCTTTAAAAACGAGGGGGAAGTTGCCGGCGCTACGCTGGAGCATACGCATTCACAACTTATCGCCCTGCCCATTGTTCCGTCTCTTGTTAAGGAAGAAATGGAGGGAGCCAGAGGATACTACAACTACAAGGAACGCTGCATCTACTGCGATATTGTAAGGCAGGAACTGGAAACAGGAGCCCGAGTAATATGGGAGAATAAAAATTTTATTGCGCTTTCACCATATGCTCCCAGAGTGCCTTTTGAAACATGGATTCTCCCAAAGCAGCACGAATCCCATTTCGATTATGCCTACGAAGGCAAATATGCAGGTCTTGCAGAGATTCTTCAGCAATCTTTGCGCAGAATTGACAAAACACTGGACAATCCTCCTTATAACTTTGTTGTACATACATCCCCTTTCACCAATGAGGTAAACGACTATTATCACTGGCATATCGAGATTATGCCTAAGCTGACAAAGCTTGCCGGCTTTGAGTGGGGTTCCGGCTTTCACATTAACCCTACGCCGCCCGAGGAGGCGGCCAAGTTTCTGCGCGACGCCAGAATATGAAAATTCTGCTTGCTGCATCCGAGTCGGTTCCGTATGCAAAAACCGGCGGCCTGGCGGATGTGGTCGGAGCGCTCGGCGTGGAGCTTCTGAAGCAGGGCGCTGATGCCTCGGTCATACTGCCGCTTTACCGCACAGTCAGGCAAAAATTCAAACTGAAGCCGCTTAGTGTCAGATTTTCGATTCGTCTTGGCCCGATCATAGAAACAGGAAGAATTTGGCAGGCGGTAAAGACCGAAGAAAACCTGCCAGTATATTTTATAGAAAACGACCGTTTTTTTGATCGTGACGGTCTATACGGCAACTATGCCGGCGATTACCTGGATAATGCATCGCGCTTCATATTTTTTTCTCGTGGAGTTCTGGAAACGGTCCGCAGATTAAAACTGTCTCCTGATGTTATTCATTGCAATGACTGGCAGACCGGACTTGTCCCCTTATATATGAAAACTCTTTACCAGCGCTACATGGGTGATACAGCCTCGGTTTTCACAATTCATAACCTGGGGTATCAGGGCCGGTTCTGGCACCTGGATATGCCGCTCCTTGGAGTAGGTTGGGAGCATTTTAACATGGAAGGAATTGAGTTTTACGGCAAGATCAATTTAATGAAATCCGGCATTGTTTATTCCGACAGACTTACAACTGTAAGCCCTGGCTACTCACGCGAAATTTTGACCGAAAAACATGGCTTTGAACTACACGGTATTCTTCGCAAAAGAAGAGCAGACTTAAGCGGAATTCTAAACGGAATAGACACTGCATACTGGAATCCTGCCACTGATTCCTGTCTTCCGGCCAACTACAGTATTGATAATATGGCTGGAAAACAGACTTGCAAGGCCGCTCTGCAACGTGAATGCGGTTTCAGGCCTTTGAAGAAAAAACCGCTTATCGGATTGGTTACACGTTTGTCAGAGCAGAAAGGGACCGACCTGGTCGTTGCTGTTGCTGAAAAGTTGCTTAAGAAACATGAGGTACAAATGGTTGTACTTGGATCCGGAGACGAATCGATTGAGCAGGAGATGCTCAAGCTAATGAATCGTTACAAGGGAACTCTGTATGTGAAAATAGGTTTTGACGAAGACTTTGCTCATCGCATATACAGCGGCTCGGATATGTTTTTAATGCCTTCCAGGTATGAGCCATGTGGACTCGGGCAGATGATCGCCATGCGTTATGGAACAGTTCCTGTGGCGCGTAAGACAGGGGGATTGGCAGATACTGTAATCGAAAATGGAAGTAGACAAAACGGTTATTTATTTACCGGTTTCACTGCCCGCTCGTTTTTTGCCGCTGTAGATCGTGCTCTTAAGATTTTTTTGAGGCGGCCGGCATACTGGAAGATGGTGGTTCGAAACGGAATGTCCATTGATTTTTCGTGGTCCGGGCGTGTGCAACAGTATCTGAAACTCTACGAAAAAACCCTCTCTGAAATAAGGCTTATTAATGACCCTTAAGCAGCGGCTAGCTCTTTTTGCATTTTTTTATATTTTGGTCATATGTCTTATAGGCTGGGTTGCTTCAAACGCAGTTAACAACATAAGGCGTGATCTGAACCGGTTGAACTATGCCCATATTGCAAGAAACGAGTTCAATGACCTGAGGGTGGAAGTAACAGAATTTATGATAATTCCCCAGCGTTGGGCCTACACGACCGATCCGATTGATCGGTCCGAACTTGAAGCGGCTTATCCACGGCTTAAGGCCGCGCTTGCAAAAGCCAGAACAGTAGCTGATAGCGTTGAGGAAAATGCACTTATTCTTAAAATAAACGGTACATTGAATTCCATGCAGCAACTAAGTGATGCGTTGTTTAAGTTAGATCCCTATATATCTTCCGAACGGGTGAGGGAGCTTCTGAAGTTTTTTAAAATTTTTGAAAAAGAGCTTTCCGGTTTATGCAAAAATCTGGATCACCTTGCCGAATCCAGGGCCAAACTTGCTCTTGCCGAAAGCGATGTTCTTCAACTCAAGCTGTATAGATTTTTAGTACTTACGTTTTTTCTGGTTTTGGCCCTGACTTCGTACTTTGTCGTAAGGGTGGCTCGCTGGATCACCGAGCCGATCACAAGCTTGATGGAAGGCACCAAAAAGATTAGTGAGGGCAATTTTAATCATAGGATAGAGATGCACAGGCAGGACGAGTTTGGTACTCTTTCCTCCACATTCAACGAAATGGCCCGGGTGCTGGGCAGATCGCATACACGGCTGAGCGCCAAACTTCTTGAAAGTGAGACACTCATGGAAGTCTCAAGGGTGGCCAATTCTACGCTGGAAATTCAATCAATCCTTCAGATGATCACAGAGATCGTTGCTGAGCAACTTGACAGGGATGTCTGCTCTATCTACCTGATTTCAGATGATCTGAAATCGGTTGTTCTTCGGGCAACAAAGGGGTTGAAGACGGCATCTATTGGCAAGGTGTGTCTGGGGCTGGATGAAGGCATTGTGGGCAGAGCGGCAAAGGAGCTTCGACCGATACCTGTACCTGATGTGAAAAGAGATCCACGTTTTAAAGGTATTCCGATAACAGGCGAGGCCGAGTTTTCCTCGATGCTGGCCGTGCCGATTGTGCGTGAAGGTATTGCCCTTGGCGTTATTACTCTGCAAACACGCGCGGTATATAACTATTCCAGAGACGAAACAGATCTGCTGACTCTTATTTCTCATAATGTGGCAAGCGTTATTCGAAATGCTGAACTTTACGAGAATATGAGGCGGCAGTTACAGCGTCTGAATGTGATCCATGATCTGGGCATGGCAATCAACTCCATTCTGGACCTGGACCAACTGCTACCCGACATATGTCGCAGAACCGCAGAGCTGCTTCGTGCAGAGGGAGCTATTGTCAGGCTGCTGGAGGGAGAGGAGAACGCACTGATAATCAAGGCCTCTTATGGGTTGCCAGAGGGTCTTGATGTGACAAAGCCTCTTCCACTTGGCGAGGGAATTGCCGGTAAGGTTGCAAGAGACGGCAAACCAATGCTCGTGGAAGACACAAGAGATATGCCCTTGGATACCCGTGTTCCCGGAGTGGAGACAAGGTCGGTTATGGCAGTGCCGCTTAAGGTGGGGACACATGTCATCGGTACTATCGGGCACTACAACAAACGAATAAACGGCAGAGCGGCGACTTTCACCAATGATGATCTTGAGACACTTTCAGCGGTAGCTTCAATGGCTGCAATTGCTATCGAAAACGCCAGACTCTACCGCGAAGAGAAGCTCAGAGAGGAAGAGGTGCGCATGGCCGGACAGCGCCTCGAAACACTTTTCGAAAGCGTGCAGGGCGGCATAATAACGGTGGATAGAGATTTAGTCATTCTCTCGGCCAACAGGTACGTAGAACGTTGGGTCGAAGATGGCGCAGATCACTTGGTAAACAGAAAATGTAGTGAGGTTTTCAGTAAGGGCTTTGAAACATGTCTTCAAAACCCGGTAAAAGCAGCTTTCGAAATCGGAAAGTCTACGAAGGTCCCTCACAAGGGCAGCACCAGGGGAATGCAGTTTTATGCAGAAATTACTACGTATCCCATGAGGGATGAAAAAGGTGATGTTCAGGAAGTTATAGTCTTTATACAGGATATCACTGATCGGATGAATGCACAGAAAAAAATCTTGTCGCTATACAGCGAGGTGAGCCAGACCAAGAAATACCTGGAATCACTGATCACCAACTCAGCTGATGCCATAATTACAACAGATGTAAGCGGGCAAGTGACATCTTGGAACAAGGGTGCCGAAAAAATTTACGGATACATTGCCGAGGAAGTTCTGGGCAAGCCTGTACCTGTGTTGCCTGACTTTCTCCTGCCTGCTGAGGCGGAAAACGCAGAGCTTATAAAGCGTAAAGAAACACTTCGCGATATCGAAACGTTGAGGCGCCATAAGGACGGTTCACTTATTGAGGTCAGCCTTACTCTTTCGCCCATTCTTGATGAAGATGGTGAGGTTATAGGAGTAAGCGGCATATCGAGAGATATTTCTGATAAGCGTCGGGTTGAGCAGGAGTTGACACGCCGCAATCAAGAACTATCCCGCCTTCTCTTTATAAGTAACGCCATGCGTTCTACGCTGGATATAAGCAGACTTCTTCGGATGATGCTTACTGCTGTCACCATGTCTGATGGGCTGGGTTTTAACCGTGCTCTTTTGTTTGAGGTGGATGAAGATGCCCGTATTATCAAAGGTGTAATGGGTGTGGGTCCTGGCAGCCTGGAGGAGGCCTGGAGGATCTGGGGCGAGCTGGCCATGGAGCGTAAAACTCTTGAAGACATAATGAAGGAGATAGGCTCTTCCCCGGTTCAGAAAGAGTCCTTCCTTGACCAGCTTGCGACAAACCTGCAGATCCCCATGAACAACGAATCTGAAAGTATTCTGACAACTGTGGTTCGGGAGAAAAAACCGGTAAATGTGTTGGATGTAAGGTCTGATGATCGCGTAGATCCGGTATTGATTCAACTTCTTGGGACCGAAGCCTTCGCACTTATACCCCTGATTTCCCAGAACAGGGTTGTGGGCGTGCTATGGGTGGACAATCTTTTCAACCTGCGTCCGATAACCGAAGACGATATACGCTTTCTGTCAGGCTTTGCCAACCACGTGGCTTCCGCTATAGAAAACGCCCGGCTTTTTGAAAAAGTCTCTATGGCCGAGGCCGAACTCGAAAATATTTTTGAATCAATATCCGATATGGTCTACTTCAATGACAAAGACTTTACCATCAAAAAGGTGAACAGAGCTGTTGAAAAAAAGATAGGTTTGCCCGAGCAAGAAATAATCGGAAAGAAGTGTTACGAGGTTTTTCACGGAACGAATAAACCTTGTCCTAAATGCCCGCACGCAAAGACTATAAAGACGGGAAAATCATATGTGGAGGAACTGGAAGGTCTTTTTCCGGGAGGAACTTATCTTATCTCTTCATCACCGATCTTCGACCTTTCTGGTGGCATGATCGGTACAGTGCATGTTTCACGTAATATTTCAGAATCGAAACGGTTGAGAGAAAAACTACTCAAGGCCGAAAAGCTGGCGGCGCTTGGAGAAATGGCTGCAAAGATAGCCCATGAAATACGAAATCCTCTCATATCAGTTGGCGGCTTTGCCAGAAGACTCGAGAAAAAACTGGAAGGACCACTTAAAGATTATGCTACGATTATGGTCGACTCGGTGAATCACCTTGAAGTAATTCTGAAAGATATTCTAGGGTTTGTGCGCGAAACTCCGATTCTACTTGTAAAAGGAGACCTTGTCGAAATTATGGATCAGCTTATTTCGCTTTTCTCTCCATCACTTAAGGAACGGGGGATTTCGATCGAAAAGGACTACAGAGAAATTTCACTTGAAGTTCCTGTGGATTCTAATAAAATAAGAGAAGCACTCACTAATTTTATTGCCAATGCCGAGCAGGCGATGGAAGAGGGTGGTAAGATGAGCATACATCTGTATTGTACAGAGAATGATGCTGTTATCGAGGTGCAGGATACTGGAACAGGTATGACGGAATATGCGCAAAGGCACATCTTCGATCCGTTTTTTACAACAAAGATTTCCGGTACTGGTTTGGGCATGGCGATAACCCAAAGGATTATAGATTTGCATCGCGGCAGGATTGAAGTAAAATCAGAGCTGGGCGTCGGAACGACCTTCAAAATATATTTGCCCCTGGAGGAGGAATAAAAATGAAAATTCTGGTAGTGGATGATGATAAACGGATTCAACTTCTGTATCAGGCCGAACTGGAGGAGGCTGGCTATGAGGTACATATAGCTGGTTCCGGTAATGAAGCGCTGGAGAAGTTCGAAACGGTCAAGCCGGATCTAGTGACCCTCGATATTCTCATGCCGGATATAGATGGCATACAGGTTCTTCGAAAAATGAAAGAGAAGAATCCTCAACTTCCTGTTATCATGTCCACGGCTTATGACTACCGGGACGATTTTGCTGTCTGGGCATCAGAAGCCTATCTGGTAAAGTCATCCGATCTGGCTGAGCTGAAAGAGATGATTCGTAAGTTAATCGGAGGTCCATGAGGTTGTTTTATAGTGTTGCTTTATGCGCTGTAAGCTACTGATGGGAGCAAGCCGCATGAAAGATCTTATTATAGAAACTCTAAAAACTAACAAGCTTTTTTGCAGGTTGTCCGGGGATGAATTATCCAAGGCATCCACTCTTTTTAGAAAGCAGAAAGTTGCTGAGGACGAGTATGTTTTCATGGAAGGTGAAAACTCCGACCGGTTTTATATGGCAGCTATAGGCCAGGTGAAGATTGTAAAGCACACACCCGAAGGCAAAGACGTGATTCTGGAGATAATCCGACCACCTGAAATCTTTGGCGGCATCGCTGTGCTGGATGGGCGTCCCTACCCGGCATCGGCCCAGGCCATGGAAGATGTTACTGTTTTATGGACGGAAAAGACGACTTTTTTTGAGCTTATAGATAGATTTCATGTGTTGGCGATTGAGGCTAACGTCTATTTCGGCGAACGCCTCAGGAACGCATACGATATGTTAAGAAGTGTCTCTGTAGAGCGTGTTGAGCGGAGAGTAGCTTCTCTGCTTATTCGTTTTGGCGATAGAGTAGGCCGCAGTAACAGCGGAGATGAGATTGTAATGGAGATGGGACTTACTATGCAGGAGATTGCTGAAATGGTTGGAACCACTGTAGAGACTGCTATTCGAGTTATGAATAAATTAAAAAAAGAAAAGCTGATAAGCTACGGCAAAGGCCAAACCATTCTATACCCTGCCCTTCGCAAAAAGTTTTCGTAACCGTTTACGAAAACAACTCTTTATACCTCAATTCAACACCTATTTGTTCCGATTTTACACTCTAAAGATTTGGGGGTTAGAAAATTTTGGATTTTGAAAACTAAATAGCACAATTAATCACTGATACACTATAAGCCTTAAACTGTCTCATAATATTCGGCATTTAAAGTCGGCTGGGCTATCAAGTTGGAATGTCCCTATACATTCCACTAGAACAAAAGGGGATAGCCAGTTAAGATCATATGGGACTTGACCTCATGTAGGTGCTTGTGTCTTTATAACAACAAACTTTTTGCGCTCATATATTTGGATGAAGTCTGCCCGATACTAGTTGAATGAGAGAATCTTTCACTGATGGCCTGAAAATGAGATGCTTAAACGAGAATTGATTTTGGACGACTTTTAGACTTCTAATGGTCCTGACGTAGGGTAATATAGGATGGAACCTATGGAAATAATTCTTGCAAAGTATAATTATTGGATTTACGTTCTCTTGATGATGATCGGACTGTATGCCATGTTGTCCAAAAACAACTTGGTAAAAAAGATTATCGGAATGAGTGTTTTTCAGACGGCGATTATGGTTTTTTATGTCTCTATCGGAGCAAAACAAGGCGCTACAATTCCCATTATAGAAGATGTGCATGCTCATGAAGTTGCGGCGCATACAATTAATGCAATGCATTATGTCAACCCCCTACCTCATGTGCTGATACTTACTGCTATTGTGGTTTCAGTAAGCACGCTTGGAGTGGCCCTTGCGATCATAATCGGTATTCATAAACGATATGGAACTGTTGAGGAAGATGAAATCCTGGAGCAGATTCGATGAATTTTTCTGAGCAGTTGCCAATTGTGTTAATTCTCACACCTTTTCTTTGTACTTTTATCGTAAGTATTGCCGGATGGTTTAATGAGAAATTTTGTTACCCGGTTACGATTGTTGCCCTTGCAGGTTCTTTATACGCATCAGTAGCTCTTCTTTTAGAGGTAGTCAAAAACGGTGTGATTCATTATCGCCTTGGCGGATGGAAGCCTCCGGTCGGCATTGAGTACGTAGTTGATCATCTAAACGCACTGATTCTTGTTGTTATATCTTTTGTTGCGTTGGTCTCTGCCGTTTACTCAAAAGAAAGTGTTAAACAGGAGTTGCCTGACAAAATACCTCAATTCTATACGTTGCACCTTCTGCTTGTAACAGGGCTTCTTGGAATGACTATTACCGGCGATGCATTTAATCTCTATGTTTTAATCGAGATATCAGCCCTTACAACGTATGCGTTAATTGCTATAGGAAAAGACCGGGCTATGATTTCTAGTTTTAACTATGTCATCATTGGCACAATGGGTGCGTGTTTCTACTTGTTGGGAGTAGGACATCTATACATAATGACAGGTTCACTAAATATGATGGATCTTTATAAGATCCTACCAAATATTTATTCTTCACATGCTATTTTGGTAGCTTTTATTATGATTCTGGTAGGACTCTGGGCCAAGATGGCTTTTTTCCCGTTACACGGATGGCTTCCAAATGCATATACATATGCACCTTCTGCGGCCGGATGTCTTATTGCTCCACTTATGACAAAGGTTTCGGTCTACGTCATGATAAGGATAATGTTTTCCGTATTTTCTCCGGCCTTTGTATTTGAAACCTTTACTGCACATAACACTATTGTATGGATGGCGGTTGCCGCTATTGCAGGAGGCTCAATTCTGGCGCTGGCGCAGACAGATTTTAAAAAAATACTGACCTACCTTATTGTGGCTGAAGTTGGGTATATGGTTGGAGGCGTATGGCTGGCCAACCGCCTTGGGATTACAGGAGCTGTTTTACATATTCTAAATGACGCTCTCATGACTCTCTGTCTTTTTCTGGCTGCTGGAATTATTGTTTACAAAACAAAAGGGCATAAGCTTGAAAATCTTCGGGGCCTTTACAGAAAAATGCCGGTAACCATGGGGGCCTTCACAGTAGGAGCGTTATCCATGATTGGCGTTCCGCCGACAGCCGGTTTTTTCAGTAAATGGTATCTGATTTCTGGCGCTATTGATGCAGGCCACTGGGGCTTTATGGCGGCACTCATTTTTTCCAGTTTGATTAACGCAGTATTGTTTTTCCGAATGATAGAGGTTGGTTACTTCGAGCCATTCAAGGATCATAACGGACATGGCCATAATGCCGATTTATCGCCTAAAATTGACGAAGCTCCGCTTAGCATGCTCGCGCCTCTTGTAATTGTTTCCATAAGTTTAATAGTGGTTGGTATTTACACAGGTGAGATCGTAGAGAGTATTATTCGGTTTACGGTGCCGATTGGGATATGAAGCTATGTTTAATATAAAGAGGATACAGGAAGAGGTAAAAGTTGCCTGGTTGTAGGGTTTACAAATTTTGGAAAACCTATTCACATAGTATGCGGGAAGATGGATAAAGCCTTCTCTCTTATAACGGTAGATATTCCATCTCTAAGTAGAAACTATAATGTTCCACCAGTCAAATAAAAAAACATTCAACTAACTCATTAAAATGCAATTTCTACATTAAGGAGACAGCGGTGAAAACAGTAAAAGATGTTATGGAACCGATTATCGATACGGTACCTCCTGACATAACTGTTAAGGAAGCTATAATGCAAATGAGAGTCGCCACTCGTAAACCAGGAGTTTACGGAGTAAAAGGTATTGTGGTTCTTGATTCAGACGGGAGAGTAACAGGGATGCTTTCAGTAAGAGACATTCTACGTTCTATTCTTCCTGAATATATGCTTGAACAGACAGAAGTCGAAACCTTTTCCTGGCCTGGAATGTTTGAACATATGGCTAATAAGATCTACAAGAAAACCGTGGCTGAGATCATGTCAACAGAGTTCATAACTGTCTCCCCGGAAGCGACGCTGATGGAGTGTGCGGTTTTAATAATCAAGCATGATTTTTGGCGTATTCCGGTTGTAGACCCGGATAACCGCCCTGTGGGCATTGTTTACCTGCGGGACCTTCACTACGCAATTGTCGATGCTATTTTAGCAACGGAGCTTGATAGATGACAGAAGCACCAGCACCGGAAACACAGCAGTTTGTAATGAACGGACAGTTCTGGACGGCTACCGTTCTGTTTATACTTATGTATGCCGCCATAATCACCGAAAAAATCGATAAAACCGTAGTTGCGATCTTTGGCGCGGGACTTGTTCTTATGTTTAAGATTCTCGACCAGCACGAAGCTTTTCACACCGAGGAGTTTGGAATTGACTGGAATGTGGTTTTTCTTCTGATTTCGATGATGACAATCGTGAACCTGATCAGACCAACCGGTCTGTTTGAATATGTAGCTATAAAAAGCGCAAAATTTGGACGGGGTGAACCGCTCCGGATTATGTTGATATTTGCAGTAATCACCGCAGTTTTCAGCGCGCTTCTTGATAACGTTACAACAGTTCTGCTAATTGCTCCTGTAACCCTATTTATCGCAGATGCCCTGGAGGTAGACCCTGTACCGTTTCTTATTGTAGAAGCTCTTGCCTCGAACATTGGCGGTACGGCAACGCTTATTGGCGATCCACCAAACATCATGATCGCCTCAAAGGCAAAGCTGGATTTCATGGATTTTATAATCAACCTGATGCCAGTGGTTATTGTCATGATGGTGGCGTTACTCATTGTTATACGCCTTGTATTTGGCAAACGTCTCTCTGTGTCGTCTGAACTCAAAGAACGTATCTTAGCCATGGATGAACGAGCCGCTATTAAAGATAAGGTTATGCTCACCAAGGGGCTTCTGGTGTTAACTTTGGTGCTGATAGGTTTTGTGTTTCACGGTGTCTTTGATTATGAACCTGCAAGCATTGCGCTCTTTGGAGCCGGCCTGCTTCTTGTGATTTCCAATACCCGTCATCCTCACAAAATTCTGGCCGAGATTGAGTGGCCGACGATCTTCTTTTTTATGGGGCTATTTATTGTGATAGGAGCTGTGGTTAAGGTTGGACTTATTACATTTATATCTGCCGAAGTTCTTGCTATTACTGAAGGAAATCTTCTAGGCACAAGCATGCTTGTAATGTGGTTTTCCGCTTTTGCTTCGGCCTTTGTGGACAACATTCCATACGTGGCCACTATGAATCCGCTTATTATCAATATGGCGCATAACCTCTGGCCCAACCTTCACGGTACGGCTCTGCTGCACAACCCAGACCTGATGCCCCTTTGGTGGTCACTCGCACTCGGCTCCTGCCTTGGTGGCAACGGCACTGCCATAGGTGCCTCGGCGAATGTAATAGTTGTGGGAATGGCTGCACAAAATGGGAAAAAGATTTCGTTTCTACGCTTCATGGCATACGGGTTTCCCATTATGATACTAACAGTTTCTATTGCTGCAGTTTACCTATGGCTTAGATACTACGTATTCTAAAAATTAAAAAAATAAAAAATAATGGGCAAACAGGATAAACGCAATTTATGAATACTATTGTATCACTAAAACCACTGCTAGCGGTTTTAGTTTCTTTATTTGCAGTTATTCTCATTATTCTTTCAAAGTCAAAGCCTAATCTCAGGGAGTTCTGGACCTTTGCAGCAGGCATAATCAAATTCTCTATCATTGCCTCAATGATTCCGGTGGTTTTAGATGGGGCTGTAATGGAATATACACTGGTCGAAGTTCTCCCTGGTATTGCCATAAAATTCAGAGTTGACCCAATGGGTCTTCTTTTTGCTCTGGTTGCATCCAGTCTTTGGATTGTTACATCCGCATACTCTGTCGGCTACATGCGAGCCTTAAAGGAACACAGCCAGACACGTTATTTCTCGTTTTTTGCGGTGGCTCTTTCTGCAACAATCGGCGTAGCTTTTTCAGCCAATCTGTTAACCCTTTATCTGTTCTATGAAATGCTGTCTCTGGCAACCTATCCTCTTGTCACTCATCACCAGGATTCTGAAGCTCGTTCATCCGGAAGAAAATATCTTACCTATATTCTTGGCACCTCCATAGCATTTGTTCTGCCTGCCATGCTGATCGCTTATAACCTATCAGGCACTCTGGAATTTTCGAGTCAGGGCTTTTTTACGACATCAACAGTGCCAAAAACTACAATAGCCATTCTTTTTGTTATGTTTGTTTTTGGTTTTGCAAAAGCCGGTATTATGCCTTTTCACTCGTGGCTGCCGGCAGCTATGGTGGCTCCAACTCCTGTAAGCGCTCTTCTGCATGCTGTTGCTGTTGTCAAGGTGGGAGTTTTTTCAATATTTCGCATTGTAACCGGTGTTTTTGGAGTAGATTTATTACAATCTCTTGATCTGGGAATAGTTCTATCTTATGTTGCATCGGTGACTATAATTGTGGCATCACTGATAGCACTTTCACAGGATAGCCTGAAGAGACGTCTGGCGTTTTCGACAATTGGACAGCTCTCTTATATTATCTTAGGTGCAGCTCTTCTTTCGCCAAAAGGAATGACCGGAGGCATGATGCATATCGGGATGCATGCATTTGGTAAAATCACACTCTTTTTCTGCGCTGGTGCAATATTTGTGGCCACAGGCAAGAAGAATATAAGTGAGATGGTCGGAATTGGACGAAGAATGCCTATTACCATGTTCGCCTTTTTTATCGGCTCACTGAGTGTTATCGGCCTGCCACCCACAGGAGGCTTTTTAAGCAAATGGTATCTTGTGCTTGGAACTATCGAAGCAGATCAACTGCCAATGTTGTTTGTGCTTCTTGGCAGTTCTCTGCTTAATGCAGCGTATTTTTTTCCAATAATTTATAAAGCGTTCTTCTGTGCGCCGGAAGAATCTTTATTCGAAAACAAAATGGATGAGGCTCCGGCTTGGTGTGTCGCACCTCTGGTGCTGACTTCAGCTATTTCTATTTTGCTGTTTTTATATCCGCAGCCGTTTTTTGGACTGGCCAGCCTGGCAGTGCAGAGTATAACCGGAGGATAAAGGAATGAAGGAAGAAAACAAGGAGTTGTCACATGAGCCGGTTCCTGGATACAAACCCGCTTTTTATATAATATTTGCAATATGTGTTTTGTATCTTGCCTTCATCTTTATTTATGCCAAATGATAGCAGAAGAACCTACTTACGAAATTCAATCCTGTCGATCTTGTCCTTGTATATGAGAATCTCAGGACCGTAGTCGAGATTGATTGAAATATCTTCTTCCTGAAGAAGGCCCTGCATTGTGTTTTTGTTTTTCAGTTTTATTTTTGTTACAACCCTGTCCTTGCCAATAAACTCTATAAGTTCAATGTTGGACGTTTTAGCAGGCACGATTGCATAGGAAGTCTGAACTGTAAATGTTGGGGTTGTAACTGTTCCGCTGAACATATCACCATTTTTAAGAGTAGTAACGTCTTTTCGTGGATACTCTTTCTTTTCGTACGGAAGCTTTCTGATACCCAAACGTTTTATTTTTTCACGACGAACTTCGATTTCTGGCCCGGTCGATAGTTTAAACAGGATATTTTTTTCAAGAACAAAACCACTGAAAACATCCCCGTTAATCACAATAATATTTTCAATGTTAGCAATATCCCCTTCAAGAAGAAGAGATGCAATCTGGTCCTTTCTAAAGGCCAGCCGAGCATAAGAGGTTTGAATTCCAATTTGCTTATTAAGCATGGTTCCAGTAAGTACATCACCATTTTTTAATTCCATTACATCGTACCTGGCCGTTCCCCTGAACATAGGAAGACTACGGCTTTCTCGGCCAAATGCCGCAATCTCTTCAAGAACTGCATAGTCTGCTCCGTAATTAGAATTAATCTCGAACTTTAAAAAAGTGGCGGTTACCGGGTTTCTTATCTCAAAGGCTTGTAGTTCCGGACTCCTGGTTAAAGCAAATTTCTGAAGACTTTTCCATTGTTTGCCATCGTCGGATGTAAAGGCACTAATGTCTTTGACCTGAAAATTTCGATCATCCCGTTGATCATTAAGAAATGCCAGCCTGTCAATCCGGAACGGACTGGGAAGCTTAATAATGACAAAGGCAGGTTTCGACGAAAAATCCCAGGAACAATACGGAGTTCCGGCTGTTCCATCGCCATCAATAAGGTAATTAACGCTATGATCTCCAGCCTCGAGTTGAGATGATGAGACCAGCAATGCCTTGTTTGCTTTAGATAATATATTAACTCCCCATTCCTGTGGAAAACTTATCTGGGCAGCCACACTCTTCAAAGGAAATGCAATTAAAAAGGTGCAGACAAACAGAGTTAACAGTATTATGCTGTATAACTTTTTTCTTATATCAACTGTGGTATTGGTTTTCATTATAGAAGCTCCTTGATTTCGTATCGGTATTATGTCTGTTAAACACAAGAAACTGTCAAGTGTTTTTAAAAGCTCCAGTAAATCTGACACTTGAACCAAAAGGGGCAAATACAATATTATTATATAACTACTCAACAGGAATTTATTAGGAGAAAAAATCATGGAAACATTAACGCTCGATGTAGCGCTGAGAGAAAAAACAGGGAAAGGAGTCGCCCGTAAGCTGCGTATGGCAGAAAAAGTGCCTGCTATTTTAAACAGAGCCGGAAGCACCGTTCCCCTGGAACTTGAGAAAAAACCGATGCTGAAACTGATAAACAGTCAAAAAAGTGGACATACCCTGCTAAGATTGAATGTCAGCAATGCCCCGGACAGTCAGCCCCGTACCGCAATTGTAAAAGAATTTCAGGTCCACCCGATAACAAACGAGCTTATTCATGTCGACTTTAAAGAGATAACGATGGACGAGAAGATAAGCGTCACAGTGCCGATTATCCTGACAGGCGCTGCTAAGGGAGTCAAAGAAGGCGGTATAATGCAGATCATGACAAGAGATATAACAGTTGAATGTATGCCTGGAAACATCGTTGATTCGGTTGAATTTGATACCACCAACGTGATGGCAAATTCAACGGTGCACGCCTCTAGTCTTGTATTACCGGAAGGCTCAGTACTTAAAAGCTCTCCCGAAGCAGTCATACTAGCCATAAGCACACTGCGTGCGGCAGAAACAGCTTCTGAAGAGCAAACAGGAGCTGAAGAAACTCCTGCCCCGGAAAAAAGCGAGGGCGAGAAGCCGACTACTTAAGATCTGCCAGGCTGAGGAGCAGAAAATTGTACTTTCATTGTTCAGTTACTCAAAACTCAGTCTTTAGTTCTAAGCTCTCTTCTTTATGCCTAACTGGTTAATAGCGGGCCTTGGAAATCCCGGGGCTCGCTATGCATTTACTCGCCATAATATCGGCTTCATGACTGCCGAAGCGTTATCTGCTAATTGCCGTATCCCCCTTACCAAAAAATCCTTTCAAAGTCGCTATGGCTACGGCACGATTGCTGGAAACCAAGTGGTGCTGGCCGAACCGCTCACGTATATGAATAATAGCGGCGAGGCTGTACTTGGCTTTATGCGCCACTTTGGTGACGATATGCAGTTGATAGTGATTCATGACGACCTGGACAGCTCCCTTGGCAGGCTTCGCATACGTGCCGGAGGAGGGGCTGGAGGACACCGTGGAATAGGTAGTATTATTCATCACCTGGGGCATAACGAATTTATCCGGGTAAAAATAGGCATAGGGCGAGATAGCAGAATTCCTGTAGAAAAATATGTGCTATCCCGTTTCGGCAAAGATGAATCAAAAATAGTCGAGGAGTCAGTCTTCAATGCTGCCGAAGCTGTGGAGGTTATAATCAGAGACGATCTGCAGGCTGCAATGAACAGGTTTAATAAAAAGTGAGAGAAAAGTGAGAGGTGTTCTGCCTATTGCATTGATGGCAGTGTTGCTACTACTACTCTGGCCGCCCGAAGTTACAGCACAGGGCTACATGGCCGGCTCAGTAAAAAATGCGGTTAAAAAAACTCTAGGTATTGTTACAAGCATCGCACCGGTTGCGGATTTTGTTCGGCAGGTGGGCGGAGAGCGGGTTAAAGTTACCCTGATGCTGCCACCGGGAGCCAGCCCGCACACTTTTGAGCCTACACCCAGGCTTTTGGCCGCTCTTGCAAAAGCGAGGATTTTTATTAAAATTGGCGGAGGTCTCGAATTTTGGGCCGACCGGATAGTCGCAGGCGTTGGTAAAAACAATCTCAAAACAGTAACCATTATAAAAGGGTTGAAGTTGCTTCCTTACAACAGTACCGAAACGCCACATTCAAGCTCCCACGTCACTCATGCGGAAGCAGTAGGAGATCCTCACATTTGGCTCGATCCTCTTATTGCCGTAAAGATGATACACCACATAGCCGACGCTCTTTCGAGTGTAGATCCAGGCGGAGCGCCTGAATACCGCAAGCGGGCCAAAGCTTACACGAAAGAATTGCGGCGTCTGGATGAAGAAATACGGGCAAGAATTTCAAAGTTCAGTGTAAGAGATTTTATCACATTTCATAATTCCTGGAATTACTTTGCACACCGTTACGGACTTCGCCTTGCCGGAGTAATAGAAGAGGCTCCAGGGCGGGAACCTGGGCCGCGCAAACTAGCTGCGATTATCCGAAGGATAAAAGACTTAAAAACAAAAGTCCTATTTGCCGAGCCACAGTTCAGCCAGCGTATCGCCCGGGCAATAGCGGCTGAAGCAGGAGCGAAGATTCTACTTCTTGATCCGCTGGGGGGATTGCCCGGTAGAAAGTCGTATCTTGAGATGATGCGCTATAACGTTTCTACCATGGAAAAAGGCATGAGATAAAGTGGCTGATATCCATGCCATAGATATCCGTAATCTCAGCCTTGTCTATAACGGGCGGGAAGTACTGAAAGATTTATCATTATTTCTTGAAAAAGGTCGTTTTCTAGGTATTGTCGGTCCAAACGGCGGCGGTAAAACCTCACTTCTAAAAATAATTCTAGGGCTGATCAAGCCCTCTTACGGCAGCGTACATATATTTGGCAAATCTCCCTTGAACCTTACCCGAAGTGGTAAGGTTTTCGGCTATCTTCCGCAGATAAACTCCGGGGAACGAAATTTTCCCTTAAGAGTAATCGATGTAGTGATGATGGGACTCTACGGTCAGATCGGGCTTTTTCGTTGGCCCGGGAAAAAAGACCGCTTTGAAGCTCGCAAATTCCTGGAGATGATGGGCATATCAGATCTGGAAACAGCGCCGTTTGAAACCCTATCCGGTGGACAGCAACAGCGGGTTTCTATTGCAAGAGCTCTGGCCGGCGGCCCCGAGATTCTTGTTCTTGATGAACCTTCCACTGCCATAGATGTTGTGGGGCAGGAGGATTTTTATCACCTTTTGAAGGGGCTGCAGAAGCGGCTCGGGCTTACTATCGTAATGGTTAGCCACGATGTCGGATCCATTTCGTCCTATATTGATGAAATAGCCTGCCTCAATCAATCTCTTCATTTTCACGGCAACCCGCTGGGTGTTTTTAGTGAAGAGGTAATTGCCAAGCTATACGGAAAAAGCGTGGATCTATTGCTTCATTCCGGGGTGTGTGATAAGTGCGAGAGGCTTAGAAGGTGATCGAATTACTACAGGAAGGCTTTGTGCAGCGTGCCATTATTTCAGGCATAACAGTCAGTTTTGTCTGCGGTCTTGTCTCGGTATTTGTGGTACTGCGAAGAATGTCTTTTATAGGTGCCGGAATTTCACACTCGGCATTTGGTGGTGTGGCAATCGGCTTTGTTGCAGGAATAAATCCGATGATAACAGCGATGATTTATTGCTTGGCTGTGGCTGTTGGTATAGATTTCATAGGCCGACGGGCAAGGGTATCGGCAGATACGGCAATAGGAGTGTTTTTTGCAAGTTCGATGGCTCTTGGCATTGTGCTTATAGGTATTTCCCACAGCTACAATACAGATCTTTTCGGCTATCTTTTTGGCAGTATACTGGCCATTTCCGAGGCGGAAGTCTGGATCACGGTTACAATGACGGTTACAGTGGCCGCTTTTATACTGCTTTTTCTGAAGGAACTATTTATGTCCGCTTACAACGAGGAGTTGGCAAAGGTGCAGGGTTTGCCGGTACGGATCTTAAATCTGTTGTTTCTGGCAGCTCTGTCACTTGCTGTGGTCGTCTCGATTCGTGTGGTTGGAATAGTGCTTGTTTCCGCCCTTCTGGTTATTCCGGGTGCTACAGCCCGGCTTTTGTCAAACAGCCCTTTCTCAATGGTAGCCGTTTCCTGTGCGGCAGGAGTGCTGTCTACCTTGGCAGGACTGGCCTTATCACTTGAATTTGATCTTCCGCCTGGTGGGACCATAGTGCTTACAGCCACAGTTATGTTTTTTTTGGTATTTGCCGGGGTGAAAATACGCAATGGATGAGAACAAAAAAAAGTATCAGGCAGTACCTGTAACCTCAGGCAGTACCTGTAACATTTGAAACCATCGAAAGATCAATGCCGTGCCGACTGGCTGCCGCTCTCCACTTATGTTCGTTCGAGATATCAAAGATCACATGGTCCTCGGCAGGCACAACCAGCCAATCATCATTTTCTATCTCGTTCTCTAGCTGCCTCGGCATCCATCCTGAGTAGCCCATAACAAGAAGAAACTTTTTTGGTCCGCAGCCCTCAACGATATCCTTGAGTAAAGCCTGATCTGTTGACAGGCAAATGCTTGGACTAATCTGAAGTGTTCCGCTGCCACTGTGATACTCGGTTGAATGAATAATAAAACCACCTTCGGGGTAAACCGGGCCTCCGTAGTAAACAAGCGGTGCCGGAGAGGCTGGAACAGGCAGAGCCACCTGGCGGCAAATTTCACCAAAATCCACCCCGATAAGCGGCTTATTTACTATAAGTCCCATAGCTCCTTCTTCGGAATGCTCGCAAAGATACACCAGGCTCTGGGCAAACCTCCCATCTATCATATGAGGCATTGCAATTAGAAATGAACCCTTCTTCAGGGTTTGAGTAGAAATAACTTTATGTTTTTGCATATAATCCTTAGCCTATTGACCACTCTTTATCCTATATTCCACGAACTTATTATTGCCTCAAAATCTTGTTTGACCGTTTTGATCATCTTGGGCAACTCATTTTTCTTGCGGTCGAGAATTCCCCAGACAGAAGGAGTTATTTTTTCAACATGTTTGTCCAAACTCTTACCAAGACCTGCTGTCTTGGCCAATATATTGCCGGTATATACGGCGTAAAGAAGGTTCACTCCATGTCCTGGCTGTGCTGATTCGGACTGTGGCAGTTCTGCTTGCGATCCGTAAGGAGATTGCCCCGGATGATGATGAAACTTTATTGTTCGTGAAAATTTCTCTGGAAAATGCCACTTTTCCGCCACCAGCGCCCCGACATCAGCATGAGTGAATCCCATAATTTCCCTTTCAGCGCTGCTCTGATTCATCCCATTGTCACCGCTGATTTTTTTAATAACTTCATGCATGGCATCAGGCATGTTCTGGGCAATCACAACCTTGCCTATGTCATGGATAATACCACATACAAAGGCCTCTTCTCTAAGCACAGGATCCTTTGATCCAAGCAGAAGCTTTGATGATAGAGCGCATCCAAGACTGTGTTTCCAGAGTCCCCGTACATCGAATGAACCATCCATGTCACCACGGAATATCTTATCCACCGAAATCGTAACCGCAAGATTTCTTACAGTGTTGAAACCGAGGACCGAAATGGCCCTCTTAACTGTATCAACCTGGTAAGACAATCCATAGTAACTGGAGTTTGCAAGCCTCAAGAGCTTGGTGGTCAAAGCAGAGTCTTTCTCGATTATCTCACCGAGCTCATCAGTAGAGGCGGACTCTTTTTCCAATGCACGATTAACCTGAATCACAACAGAAGGCAGCACAGGAAGATCCTTCACCCGTTTTGCAAGTTCGTCTGCATCGAGAATTTTCATCTTCAAACCTCCGGTATTACAAGGTTACCACTTTCGTCCCTGTCAAGCCTGGTTATGCCGGGGTACTGCTTCTCCATTAATTGTATGTCGAGGGCCTGACGTTTAACAGTTGCAAGAAGATTTTTGTTTTCCGCTTCGAGATTATATTTCTCCAGAGCAGACATTATTGTCAACTTTAGCTCAATATCGTTCCACGGTTTTGTAAGAAACCTGTAGATCTCGCCCTTGTTTATTGCTCTCATTGCTGACTTGATATCTGCTTGCCCAGTAAGAATAATACGTATTGTTTCAGGATATTGCACTTTTACGATTGATAGAAACTCTGAGCCTGTCATCTCCGGCATCATTTCATCCGAAATGATTACTTTAACCTTGTACTTCTTGAGTATGTCCAGCCCCTCGACACCGCTGCCTACCAGATAAATTTCGCAACCTTCATCTATTAGCGCTCTCTTAATTGACGCAAGAACATCCGGTTCATCATCCACCAAAAGTATCGAATCTTTCATGTTGCCATCCTCCCCTGATTTTCTTACAGTGTTTATCTTCTAACCCAGACAAAAACACCAGTACTGGACGGATCAAGCCGGTAGTAGCGCTTCAAGGCCTGAATCTTCTTACTGTCAAGCTTCGCTCCCTTTCTAAGCAGCATAAGACCTGTGCCGCTACGGGCATCTCTTGACAGAATCATTCCTATTTGAAGGTCTTGATCTGGCAATTCGGCTTCAACCAGATCCTGCTTGGATATGCTGCCCGAATAGACCTCTCTTACGGAACTTTCAATAAAGGGATAGAACCTGGGATCAAATCTGCGATCGTTTTCCTCTTTAACCTTGTCCAGAGCAAAGTTCACCACATCATCATCCCAGTGACTGGAGATGGTCTTGTCAATAAAATCAGCAATAGCTATGATCATAGATCCTACCGGCATCTTTGAACCTTGCAGTCTGTCAGGAAAACCATTACCATTAAACCATTCGTGATGATGCCTTATCAGAATACCGGCATCTCTTAAATCCTCTATCGAGTCGATTGCCGTCTGGCCCCTCACCGGATGCAGATTGTACTCGGCCAACTCTTTCTGACTCATCTCCGCAGGGTCTTTCTGAAGAAGAGAGTCGTGGATACCTATTTTACCAATATCATGAAGCAAAGCCGCCACTTTAATGTCTTCTATATCTTTATCCGACAACTCCATCGCCTTGGCCGCTTTAACCGAGATTTCCGCAACATTGTTTGAATGACTTTGAGCCCTTTTATCGCGAAGCTCCATGAGCCCTGAAAATGCGGCGATAGAGTTGTGAAAGTTCTTTTTCAGCCTCTTGTTAAGCTCGTTTAGCTCATCGTTCTTTTTCTGTATCTCAATTGTCTGTTTTTGCACATCGTATTCAAGTTGAGAGTTCCAGCGCTGTAGCTGCTCATTCTGTTTTTTTATTACACCTGTAAGTCTTTGGTTCTCGTTTGTAAGCAGGTATATACTAACAGCCTCCTTTATGGTCTGAAGCAGGTCGTCATCCGTCCAGGGTTTTGTAATATATCTGTATGCACCTCCCCTGTTTATTGCATCCATGGCTACACTCACATCGGCGTAGCCTGTAAGCACAATCCTCATAGCTTGCGGCGTTATAATTTTAGCCTTCTCAAGAAACTCGACTCCAGAGAGACCAGGCATTCTCTGGTCAGATACAATAAGGCCTATGTTGCTGGTCTCACGTAAAACCTCAAGACCTTTCTCGCCGGAATCGGCAGTTATAACATTGAAGGATTCATCCATGAACAACCGCTTTAGAGACCGTAATATATTCTCCTCATCATCAACAAAGAGCACCTGTACCTGAGTTTCTTTTTCTGGTTCATCCATTATGCTTTCTCTTCACATCTTTCACAGAAAACCAGAACAATACCTTCTTGTCCATGGTCGTCCTGTTCCATGAGTGCTCCTTTACTTTCAATTTCGGTGTTGCCTATCGAAAAGTATCCTGAAAATGACTCTTTTTTACCAACCCTGTCGACAAAGTCATTCATCTCTTTGGTGAGAATATTTATCCTATCCTCACCGATGATGCTTGCTTCACCCCGATTCAGCAATTCTATTCCCTTCCGGTTACATTGTACTACTAAACCATCCGGATCTATACCGAGTACAGCGATAGGCAAGGCGTCAAGGATGTTCTGGGAGCGGGCCAGAACATTGTTCTGAAACATCAGCTCCGAAGTTCGCTCTGAAACCATCTTCTCAAGATTGCCATTTAATTTTTCCAGTTCAATATTTCTGTCAGCAATAGTTCTGGTAAGCTGGTGATTCTTCTGAGCGAGAAAATATCTTTCAATTGCATTTGATATTGTGCCTTTCAGCTCATCGTCATTCCACGGCTTCGGGATGAATTTGTATATCCGTCCTTCGTTTATTGCCGAGACCACTGCTGCCGTATCGGCGTATCCGGAGAGCACAATTCTCACAGTATCAGGCCAACGCTCGTAGACCTTTCGCAAAAAATCCACCCCATTTACTCCGGGCATTCTATAATCTGATATAATCAGTTGAATGTGTGGATTTTTCTCCAGTACATTCAGTCCCTCACTGCCGGATGTTGCAGTAATAATCTCATAGTCATCATCAAGAAAAACTCGTTCGAGAGATTTAAGAACATTTTTTTCATCATCGACAAAAAGAATTTTCACTTGCTCTTCCACACCATATCTCCCCTCAGTTCTATTCTTTAATCCCCCCCCTCCCCCTTTAAAAAAGGAGAGGCAGTATTTTCCTTCACCCTTCACACTTCCTTAACCGGCAGCCTTACAGTAAATATAGTGCCTTTTTCCAGTACACTTTCGACAAAAATATCTCCATCATGTTTTTTAACTATGTCATAGGTAATACTTAGTCCCAAGCCTGTCCCCTTGCCGACCTCCTTTGTGGTAAAGAAAGGCTCGAATATTTTGTTTAACTGGTCATTTGGAATTCCATGTCCGGTGTCTGAGACAGAGGCAAAAATAAAACCATCCTCGTGCCACGTCTTGATTTTGATATCCCCCTGTTTTTCTATGGCGTGAGCAGCGTTTACAAGAAGATTCATGAAAACCTGGTTAATTTGCTGCGGATAACACTTGGTAAGAGGAAGCTCGCCGTATTCCTTGGTCAGCGTAGCCTTGTACTTCAACTCGTTCCAGACTATTGTTATAGTGCTTTTAATGCATTCGTTTATATCTACATGCTTTTTCTCGGCTTCATCCACTCGGGAGAAACTTTTAAGGTTCTGCACTATTCTTCTTACCCTGTCAGCGCCGTCAAGAGATTCTTTGATCAGATCTTTTATGTCATTTACTATGTAATCAAGTTTCAATTTCTTCCTGGTGTTATTCAATTGTTCAAGAGCTTCTACGGCCTTAAGTGACTCCAGAGCTTCGGCCTGAGCATCGATGAACTCGACCAATCTCCGGACATATTTGTCAAGAGTGCCTATGTTACTGGATATAAAGCCCATGGGATTATTGATTTCGTGCGCAACACCGGCCGCAAGCTGGCCGATAGATGCCATCTTGTCCTGTTGTAAAATCTGAGTTTGCGTATTCTTAAGCTTTTCATACGCATCCTCAAGTTCACTGTTTTTTAGTTCAAGAATCTGCATCATATTATTGAATTGATTGCCGAGCTGATATATCGGATCGAAGTCAGACTGCTTCAACTCAGGCTCTGAATATCTGACCTTGAAATCTTTATCATCCGCAACTTGCTGTATAAGAAAGGATATTTCACTAAGCGACTTTTGAAGCTTGCTACTGTTTTTATCTATTTCCATATTTTTGTATTCAAGCTCTTCCATTACGTGTTTCAGCTCAGTGGAGTCATGCAGAGTTATCACAATGCCGGAGACTTCATAATCAGAAGCTTTTGTATATGGATACGATCTAAAGACAAACCATCTTCCTGTACGCTCATGAAAAATCTCTGTTCCCTGTGCATCAAAAACATCTGGATTCATGCCATTTTCGCGAAGCAGAGACTCCCAGTTTTTACCTAAAATTTTATCATATGTTGTTCCGATTAACTCTTTAACGGCTGTATTACATCTCTTTAACCTGTCATTGCCATCGGCAAGCATAACCATATCGCCCATGCAGTCCATGGTTCTTTCCCACTCGCCCTTAGCAATTTCCATCTGTTTGAAAACTAAGCTTAGCTCCTCATGTTTATCAAAAATTTCTTCCTGTTTTGCCCGCAACTCATTTTCCGTTCGTTTCCGTTTAGTGATATCATGTGCAACCATCACGGCCCCGAAGTATGCATCTCCCTTGTATATGGATAAGGCCCGGACCTCAAAGTCAAAATTTTTGTAAGTCATTTCACTTAAATAATGATTCTTTTCCCCGTTTTTAAATGCCTGAAGGATCTCATTGACCTTTTTACGGGTAGGACCTTTATGGCAATTCACAACCGGTTTGCCGGCAATATTCGAAGTTTTTACTCCAAAGAGTTTTTCTGCCGATTTGTTCAAAATTACTACATTACCGTCTGAGTCGGAAAGAGCTATACCGTCATCAATGCCGTTTATAAGCGATTCAAGGCGGGATTTTTCTGTGAGTATTGTATGCTGAGAATTGGCAAGTCTGGCCGCCATCTTGTTAAAAGAATCGGCAAGTTCTCCGATTTCGTCTTTTGATTCCACCGAAACACGAACAGAGAAATCTCCGTCTGCAAGCTTCTGTGTGAGTCTGGAAAGTGAAACTACGGGATTTATAATTTTTCTGGCAAAAAAGTAAGCAACAACAAGTGTTAAGAGTTCAATAGCGATACCTAAGATAATTGCATGACGTCTTAATGCAGCAACAGGAGCAAATGCCTGTTTCTCACTGATTTCAACCAGCAGGGTCCAGCCATTATCCGGCAGACATATGGATGCTCCTATCACCTCGTCGCCTCTATAATTCCTATAGGTCGAGGTGGTTTCCCTGCCGTAGCTGCATTCACGCACAGGCAGTGTTGTAACCCTCTGTTTCATGACTTCACCGCCGGCAAGTGAGGGTGTAATCAGAAGTCTTTGCTTGTTTACAAGGTAAATGTCAAGATTCCTTCCGCTGCCTAGATTGCCACTTATTGCTCCTTTTTTTACCTGATAATTTCCAGAGAGTATCAGATCCATCTCAACAGTATTATAGTAATTGACAATAACACCCAGAAAAACTTTGTTTTCCCTGCCAATTAGGGGTGCAGAGACGACAATCTTGTATGGACGTTCTGAACCGGCAAAGTGCGGTGAGCTATGCACGTCACCCATGTAAACACCTGTCCTGCCCTTAACAAAATACTCATCCATTGACTCGTCCTTTCCTATCTCACGCCCATCGGTTGAGGCGATCACCTTGCCGGCCGAGTTAATAACCAGGATCAGCTGGGTATGTTCATCCAGGGGTATCTTGCTCAGCCTCAAATGTGAATTCAAGGATTTTTGAAACTCCTGGAAGCGGGGACTTTCCGCGTCGAGGGCCTGCATCGCCTCCACGGTGTCAAGGATGAACCTGTCAGAGGAGAAATCCATGGCCCTGTTTTTGACGGTCTTAAAAAAACTGTAAATATGCCCTTTTTTGCTTGCTGCCAACGGAACCAGGTAGTGCAAGGCCTGCTGCTTAAGCACTAGTCTGGCAGAGGAATAGCTCAAGTAGCCCAGTGTAATAATCGGGATAAAAACTATAAATATAAAAGCTATGATGAATTTAGCGGTGAGTCTCATTTTTCACCTGTGCCTTTACAATTTGGTTTTAGTGTCGGCAATCCGGGTTGGACTAAAGGCATATGCCTTCACCGGCTCTTTCTTCTCGGTTTTAGGTCCTCTACTCTAAAGAATTATTCTCCTATGGCAGACAAGAACTGGCAGTAGTGGCGATCCCTTTGATCTCCATCATTATCAGGGCGAATATAAGATTCGTGATCACACTTACATATACGGCAGTAGCAGATGTCGGGAATCCTATGGTTACCTTCAAATCTCTGGTCACAAAGTATATCCTTATAGGGCTTATCTTTCTGGTAATTATTGGCTCTTACATCTCTATATCCCTCTGGTTCACAAAGCAGATAAAGGATGACACTCGAAAAATTAATCTTGCCGATGCTGAAAAAATACGCAGCTTTGAGATTGCATGGTTGATGAATGAGGCAGAAAGAGAGACAGATAAAAAACGTATAAACAATCTGAATTATTTAATTTCAGAGAAAATGTCGGAATTTGAAAAAGCTCTTTACGCCTTAAGGGATGAGAGCCAAAAACATGAAATCGGCAAACCATTCCGAAAAGATGAGCATGTTATCTCCCCGCTCAAAAAGCTTATTGATACATGGGAAGAAAGAATTAAGCCGATCATTACAAAAGCTGTGGAAGGGGTTGAAGGGAAACACTCCTCAGCGCTTAAAGAATATAACCTTATGCTTATTAATTATGTCGATGACATTAACCGCTTTACCGATCATCTTGTGAGAGATTATGAGAGAGATTCCGGCATATATAAAAAAATTAGTATCAGCATAATGTTTCTATCTGTTATCTCATTTATTGCATTTGTATTTTTTATCAGACAGACCCTTGTTAAGCCCCTCTGGCGGCTAAGAGATGCGGCAAAAGAGATTGAGAAAGGGAACTTTGAGGTCAGAGTCGATTCGGTAAGACAGGATGAAATAGGCAGGCTCGGCAATGCATTCAATAATATGGCTCGTACATTAAGCTTTCTTTTTGATGATAAAGAAAAAAACATGGAGAATATCGCTGCTCTTGCCTCGTTTCCTGAAAAAACACCGCATCCTGTTGTGGAGTGCGATAAAAACTACAATATCACCTACATTAATCCGGTAGCCCAAAGAGTTATAAAAGAGTTGAAAATTAAAGATGCTGAAATCATGCCAGCCAACCTGCCGACAATAGTGAAGGATTTGGAGTCAGAGGGGAAAGAAAGTACATATGCTGAAGTAGATATCGGCGGTACTATCTTAGGGGAGTATATTCATCTTATTCCCGAGAAAAAGGCTCTTAGAATCTATGCTTATGACATTACCGAACGTAAACTGGTGGAAAAGGAGCTAAAGAAACACAGTGAGGAGATGATGGCCCTTGTTGATGCCTCTAATGTTATTAGCGCAGAGTCGGTGACGGGTAATGTTTATGATGCCATATGTAATATCGTGGTTCGTGACTTCGGATTAAAGATGGCATGGCTGGGGTTTATCGAAGAAGGAAGCTATGATGTAAAACCTGTTGCACACGCAGGCTTTGAAGAGGGCTACTTATCCAGCATAACAGTTAGGTGGGATGATTCTCCAGAAGGAATGGGGCCGACAGGCATGGCTATAAAAACAGAAAGACCACAGTTGATGAATAACATAACTACAGACCCTCAATATGCTCTCTGGAATCATGAGGCCATGGAGAGGGGGTATCAATCCTCAATGGCCGTACCGCTTTTGTCTTCAGACTCTCATGTAATAGGAGTGTTTAATACTTACAGTGATGAACCACAGTTTTTTACAAAAGACAGAGTAAGGCTGTTTCGGGTACTAGGAAACCAGATAGCCACTGCTACCGAGAATGTAAAACTGGTAGAAGGACTCGAGGAGAAGGTTAAAAAGAGAACAGCCGAACTTGAGTTGGCAAAGTTGGCGGCAGAGTCAGCCAACAGGACTAAAAGCGAATTTTTGGCAAATATGTCTCACGAATTAAGAACGCCGCTTAATGCGATTATCGGTTTTTCCGATCTCATGCTTCAAGGTATCACAGGCAAGCTTTCAGAGAAACAGACGAGATATGTTAATGATATATTCGAAGGCGGCGCTCACCTTCTTTCACTTATAAATAATATCCTTGATCTAAGCAAAATAGAGACAAGAAAACTGCAACTTGAACATTCTACGATGGATGTAAGACTGCTTATTGACAGAAGCCTTATGTTTATCAAGAAAAAGGCGCTAAAGCAAGGTATGAAAATATATGTCGAAATAGACAAAAATGTTGATGTATTTGAAGGAGACCAAAAGAGACTGAAACAAGTGCTGGTAAACCTGCTTAGTAATGCGGAGAAATTCACGCCTGCAAATGGCACGATAAAGATAAAAGCGTGTATTCTCCATAGTTCCGAATTTCAAACCCGAACCTCTAAAACCAAAGAAGATTTTATCCAGTTAAGTGTCGAAGATTCAGGTATAGGTATCTCTAAGGAAAACCTTAATAATATTTTTAAGCCATTTGAACAGATCGAGAGTTCTTACAGCAAAAAGTATAAGGGTACAGGACTCGGGCTAACCCTCTGTAAGAAAATAATTGAGGCGCATAATGGCGCAATATGGGCCGAAAGCGAACCGAATAAGGGTAGCAGATTTATTGTCAGGTTACCCTTGGAACAAGGAAGTGTAAGAGCAGAAGGTTTATTGTCGGAATATATTTGAAGCAAGTGGTGTAAGAAAAGGGAGATGATAATGGAGAATATAGTTTTCAAGGGAAAGACCCCAACTATTCTTATAGTTGATGATGAAGAAAAGAACGCAAATCTTTTTAAGGATTTTTGTGAAAATATCGGGTATAAAACAGTTATTGCCAACAACGGATACGAAGCAGTGGAGTATAGTTATCTGCATATGCCGGATCTAATACTCATGGATGTGATGATGCCTGGAATGAACGGGTTTGATGCAACAGAACAGATCAAAGCCCAAGAAATAACTAAACATATACCAATTATAATTCTAACAGCACTTGATGAAAGGAGTGACAAGCTCACAGGCATATCAAAAGGAGCAAACGATTTTCTGATAAAACCGGTAGATCTCCAGGAATTGTCATTACGTATTAAAAACAACCTTAAAATAAAGGAGTATCATGACTTTCTTGAAAATCATAATATAATCCTTGAAGCTCAGGTTGCAACCAGAACAAAGCATTTGCAGACTGCCCTTGATCAATTGGATGATGTGTACCGAAAGGTAAGAGAGGGATATATCGAGACCGTTTACCGTCTTACTCTTACATCCGAGTATAAAGACGAAGACACCGGCGTTCATATACGAAGGGTTGGTTTTTATACAAAAGAACTTGCTATAGCTATGGGTATGGATGCGGAATATACCGAAACCATAAATTATGCATCCCCTATGCATGATATCGGCAAGGTAGCTATTCCTGACAATATTCTACTTAAAAAAGGACATCTTTCCCGTGATGAATTTGAGGTTATGAAGATACATACCACGATCGGTGCAAAGATATTGAGAGGCTCAATGTCGCCTTATCTTAAGATGTCTGAAGAAATCGCGCTAAGCCATCACGAAAGATGGGATGGAAAAGGCTACCCTGCAGGTCTTAAGGGGGAAGCAATACCTATATCAGGCAGAATGATGAATATTGCCGACCAATATGATGCCCTCAGAAGCAAAAGACCCTACAAGCCTGCGCTTGATCAGGAAACCGTTGTAAAGATAATTACAGAGGGTGATGGAAGAACCGTACCGGAACACTTTGATCCTCAAGTTCTTGATGCCTTTAGGAAATCATCCGAAAAATTCAGGGAGATTTACGATACTTACAGAGACGACACAGAACTTGTTTAATTATGTCTAACTGGGTTTGTTAGTGCTTTTTCGGACAACCACAGGGGATTGTCCCTACTACCCATGCTTCTGCTCAAACTCTTCCATAAAACCGATCAGGGCATCAATTCCTTCTTCAGGCATGGCGTTATAAATAGATGCACGCATGCCGCCTACAGAGCGGTGTCCCTTAAGTGTTACCAGCCCTGCCGCCTTTGCCTCTTCAAGAAATACTCCATCAAGCTCGGAATTTGAGAGAGTAAACGGCACATTCATGCGGGAACGGCTTGACGACTCGGTTGGACAGTCGTAGAAAGCACTATTATCAATACATGAGTAAAGTTTTTTTGCCTTTCTGATATTTATTTTTTCGAGTGCAACAATACCTCCCTTTTTCTTAATCCACTCAAAAACAAGGCCGGCAATGTAAATGGCATAGGTTGGCGGAGTATTGAACATGGAGTTGCCTTTAACATGGGTTTCGTAGTTGAACATGGTAGGAGTAAAATCAGCAGCACTACCCACCAGATCCTCACGAATAATTACTATTGTAAGTCCACTGGGACCGATATTTTTTTGTGCACCTGCGTAGATAAGTCCAAAGCTCGATACATCAACAGGCCGCGATAGAATATTAGACGAGGCGTCGGTCACAAGGGGAACATCACCTGTATCGGGGATGTAGTGAAACTCTGTGCCGAATATTGTGTTATTCGAAGTCATGTGACAGTAGGCGGCATCAGGGTTCAGTTGGAGCTCATTGGCTTTGGGCACACGATTGAAGTTTACATCTTCTGAAGAAAAAGCGGTATTAACCGTGCAATACCGTTTTGCTTCCGCTATTGCTTTCTTGGACCACATTCCGGTGTGAATATAGTCGGCCTCGGTCTTGCCCTTTAAGAGATTCAGAGGAATCATCGCAAACTGGCTGGAAGCTCCTCCCTGTAGAAACAACACCTTATAATTATTCGGTATCTGCATTAAATCGCGGAGACCGGCCTCGGCACGATCGAAAATATCCACAAATTCCTTGCCTCTGTGGCTCATCTCCATGACCGACATGCCGGAACCTTTATGATCAATCATTTCGTCCCTGGCCTTTTCAAGTACTTCAAGTGGCAGGGCGGCAGGCCCGGCGCTGAAATTGTAAACTCTTGGCATTATTTTCTCTCCAGTTTTTTTAGTTCTTCTTCGGCTCTTATGCTCAATTCGGAACCAGGACCCGCGTTTATCGCTTCAGTAAAATGTTTTTTGGCCTTATCTGTTTCGCCACGCTTTTTGTAAAGCACTGCAAGCTCAAAATGCGCATCCACGTATTTGGGAGCATGTTCAACCAGCATCTCCAGTTCTCTTATTGCTCTAGACTCGTTGCCCAAGCGGATGTAAGTAAGAGCCAGGTTATAACTTGCCTGCGGTATCGGCCTGCGCATAAGCGCTTTTTTAAGTGTTTGAATGGCAGCATCGTAATCGCCCTTCATCATGTATGCTTGTCCCATGTTGTTTAACGCGAACTCCGGGGTCACATATAATGGATTCTCCAGAGCTTTGTTGCAAGATGCGATGGAATCATCCCATTTTTTCATTGCATTGTACGTCAAGGCCATATTGTTGTACGCCTCGGAGAAATTGGGGTCTATCAAAATAGCTTTCTGATAAGTCTCCAGGGCCTGATTATACTCACCGAGCATAAAATAAACATACCCGAGCATGTTTAGAGCATCCTTATTTTCAGGATTTTCGTTCAAAGATTTTTGAAAGGCCAAAAATGCGTCCTGCAACCTGTTCTGGTTGATATAGGTAGTCCCAAGCATGTAGTGCGCATTCGATCTCTTGAGGGCTTTTGCAGACACGGCGCCACCTGCACATCCGAAACTCAGTACACTTATTACAAGCAGAACAACAAGCATGTAATTGCGAATTAGACATAATTGAAAAAATCCTGTTTTATACAATTTAAATAATTTGTCTTTACTTTTAATTTTTATCATATCCGCATTGCTTTCCGTACAACTTCCATTGTCTGTGATGCAATAGTGGTTGCCTTCTGACTGCCCTCTCTTGCTATTGACTCCAGATGTTCGGGATGTTTTATTAGATCCTGCCGTTTCGTATAAATCGGTTCAAGAAGATCAATAATGTGCGGAATCAGAAATTTCTTACAGTCTATGCATCCGATTCCTGCTGTTCTGCATCCCTCGGCACAACTGCCGCGTTCATCATCAGTCGAAAAGATTTTGTGAAGATCGAACACAGGACAGATATCTGGGTTACCCGAGTCGGTACGTCTGGCTCTGGATGGATCGGTTATCATGGTCCTTATCTTTTTATCTACAACCTCCGGTGGGTCGGATAGATAGATGCAGTTATCGTAGGATTTTGACATCTTTCGTCCGTCAACGCCCGGTACTTTGGGGAATTTTGTCAGCAGTCCCTCCGGCTCCGGCAAAACATTCCCATAGAAATGGTTGAAGCGGCGCGCTACTTCTCTGGTGATCTCAAGATGCGGAAGCTGATCAACTCCGACAGGTACGTAAGTCGGTCTGTAGATAAGAATGTCAGCTGATTGGAGAAGCGGATATCCCAGAAATCCATAAGTTCCCAGGTCCTTACCGCGGATCTCTTCCTGTTTTTCCTTGTAGGTAGGCACTCTTTCCAGCCAGCTCAATGGGGTAATCATGCTGAGCAGAACATGCAGCTCTGCATGCTCTTTAACCATCGACTGAACAAAGATGGTAGAGTGTTCAGGGTCAAGACCTGCTGCAAGCCAGTCAGCCAGAACATTATATATATTGTCTTTAAATGCCGATGTGTCGGCGTAGCCTGATGTTAGAGCGTGCCAATCAGCCACAAAGAAAAAACAGTCATATTCATCCTGCAGATGTACCCAGTTCTGAAGCGCGCCCACGAGATTGCCGAGGTGAAGCCGACCGCTTGGCTGCATTCCGGAAAGAACACGTTTCTTTGAAGGGGGCTTCATATAAGCCTGCCTATCCATTCGAGAATTCCAAACATAAAATTCGCCGGACAACCCACAATATAGCGTGTGAGTCCGGTGAATATAAGAGCAATCAAAATAAAAAAACCATAAGGCTCTATCTTCGAGAACGCATATGCCTGCTTGGGTGGTAGAAAGCCCATGAGTACCCTGCCGCCATCCAGTGGCAGAAGCGGTATCAGATTAAACATTGCCAGATAAACATTCCACAAAATGGCTGTCTTAAGCATCAATCCTAACGGGAGGAGAACCGCAGTACCGACTTGCATGTTCAACGCATGTTGTACGAATCTAAAAAGGATGACACTGATTACGGCAAGCAAGATATTGGCAATTGGGCCTGCGGCTGCTGATATAGCCATATCACGCCTGGGATTTTTGAAGTTGTTTGTTGTTATGGGCACAGGCTTGGCATAGCCAAAGAGTACGGGACTTCCTGTAGCCAGGAGCATAAGTGGTATCAGGACTGTTCCTACAGGGTCTATGTGCGGCAAAGGGTTAAGTGTAAGTCTGCCCAGCATACGAGCCGTAGGGTCTCCAAGCTTATCGGCCACATACCCGTGAGAAATCTCGTGAAGGATAATGGAAAACAAAAGAGGAAGCGCGTTTATGGCTATCTTCTGAATTATGATTGTAGTATCCAAAGTATGTATGTCCTGCCTGGTGGGAGTATTAGTGGTAAGTTAGTATGAAATATAAATTTTCAGTCGGCAGGATGTCAAGGAGCAGGGTTAATTACATGCTTTCATCCCTACTTTATTTGTTTGCTTTTGAGTGCCTAATCATGGTATTTTTGTAGATAATAGAGTGGGTGAGTCCCCACTCTTTTATTTTATGAGGATCTATGCCCAATTGTCGTTAACAGAAAGAATAACTGATATTATCGAACCTGTCATTCGGTTCAGAAAGCTTGAACTTGTGGAGGTAGTCTTCTCCAAGGGCTCAAGCAGAGGCGTACTTAAGGTGATCATTGACCATGATCTTGGAGTCGGTATAGATGATTGTACTGCTGTAAGCCGTGAGATATCCGCTCTGCTGGATGTGGAGGATATAGTGCCGGGAAGCTATGCTCTGGAGGTTTCTTCGCCAGGACTTGACCGTCCGCTTAAAAGTCTGGAGGATTTTATGCGTTTTGCCGGTAAGTTGGCTAAGGTGACCATGTTTGAACCGGTAAGTGACAAGAGATCCCTTATTGGACGGATTCTACGTGTTGAAGGTGAGAGCGTTGTATTGGAATCTGATGGAGATATAACCATTGCTGTTCCTTTTAATAAAATTAAAAAGGCCAGGCTGGAAGTCGAGTTTTAGCCCAGTTGCAGTAGGAGGCATATATGAGCCGTGAATTGATACAATTTATTGAACAGATAAGTCGGGAGAGAGGTGTTTCCAGCGATATCCTTCTGGAGAACCTGGAGGCGGCGCTGGAGTCTGCCGCCCGTCGTAAACACCAGGCAAGAAGCGATATCAGCGTTAAGATAAACTCTACAACAGGCGAAATAACAGCACATTCCATTCTGACAGTAGTTGAGAGTGTCGAGGATGTTAAAAGCGAGATCAGCTATGAAGAGGCCTGTGGTGTAGACCCAGACGTGGAACTTGGGGATACATTGGAAGAAGAGTTGAAGCTCAAGGATTTCGGGCGTATCGCAGCTCAGACGGCCAAACAGGTTCTTTTTCAAAAGGTGAGAAATTCTGAGCGCGATGTGATCTACTCTGAATACAAAGACCGCGTGGGCGAAATTGTAAACGGAACAGTAACACGCCGCGAAAAAGGGCTTATTTTTATCAATATAGGTAAAACAGAGGGAATCTTACCCATCAGGGCCTCTATTCCCGGTGAAAGCCTCAGACGTGGTGATATGGCAAGAGCGTTTATTGAAGATGTAAAGCTCACACCCAGAGGCCCCAGCATCCAGCTTTCGAGAACCAGACCTGAATTTGTTTCAGCTCTTTTCAGAATGGAAGTTCCTGAGATATCAGAGGGCATAGTCGAGATTATAAACATAGTGCGTGAACCAGGCGATCGTACCAAGATGGCAGTCACCTCAAAAGACCGCATGATTGACCCTGTTGGAACATGCGTGGGAATGAAAGGAACCCGCGTTCAGTCTATTGTGCGAGAGTTAAGAGGAGAGAAAATCGACATAATTCCCTGGACCGGTGATCTAAAGCTTTTCATTTCCAAATCTCTCTCTCCGGCTACTATAGACAGAATAGCTGTCAACGAGGAGGAAAAATCAGCCATGGCAATAGTGGAGGAAAGTCAGCTTCCCCTTGCCATTGGCAGAAGAGGTGGTAATGTACGCCTTGCAATAAAGCTTACTGGTTGGCAGATCGATATAATAAGTGATAAGGAATATGAGCAAATTCGAAATGATCAAATAGAAGAATCTATCAGAAGAGAAACCGAAGCCAGCGAAGAAACATTG
>VAPH01012078.1_pt1 | contig 42367 bp, 35 predicted proteins | sample 3393861 | NCBI WGS metagenome assembly VAPH01 (sample SAMN08290439, study PRJNA428436) | hydrothermal vent metagenome | isolation source: Deep-sea hydrothermal vent chimney | place: Atlantic Ocean: South-mid Altantic Ridge | reverse complement strand
GTTTCCCGCATGATTTCCATACGCTGCCTGGCTAGCTCGCCCAAAGGCGGATTGTAGAGCAGTACGCAGCTCGATTGCCCGGCACCGCGCCCGACGCGGCCACGTAACTGGTGTAGCTGGGCCAGCCCAAGCCGCTCTGCATTTTCGATAATCATCAGCGTGGCATTCGGTACGTCCACGCCAACTTCAATCACGGTTGTGGCCACCAGGAGGTGAGTTTTTCCAGCCTTGAATTCATCCATGATCTGCTGTTTTTCAGCCGGTTTCATGCGACCATGGATCAGTGCGATATTGATTCCATCGAGTTCTCGATGCAGTTTTTCAGCCACCTCTTCAGCGGCCTGGGCCTCGATGGCATCGGATTCTTCAATCAGGGTGCACACCCAGTAGGCTTGTTGCCCCCCGGTGCAGGCCGTAGCGACTCGCTGAATGATTTCAGGCCTGCGCTGATTCGACATCACCACGGTGTTAACCTGCTTTCTGCCCGGCGGAAGCTCGTCAATGACAGACACATCCATGCCGGCATAAGCCGTCATTGCCAGGGTGCGTGGAATGGGTGTTGCGGTCATGATCAACTGATGCGCCTGCCGGTTATCCGTGCCGCCTTTCTCCAGCAAGTCCATACGTTGGTGTACGCCGAAACGATGCTGTTCATCGACAATAACGAGTCCGAGCTTGCCAAACACCACGCCCGCCTGCATCAAAGCATGTGTACCGATAACCAGTTCTGCACCGGCGCTTATCCTTGCCAGGGCCAGCACACGTTTCTTGCCGGTTACTTTCCCACTTAGCCATACCGGCTCAATCCCCAGGGGTTGCAGCCATTCGCTGAATACCCGAAAGTGTTGCTCGGCCAGCAGTTCGGTCGGCGCCGTGATCGCCGTCTGGTAGCCGTTACCTGCCGCCCTTAATGCAGCCAGTGCAGCGACTACGGTCTTGCCGGAACCCACGTCACCGTGAACCAGCCTCAGCATAGCTTTGCTGCCGGCCAGGTCATCGTGAATTTCTTTTACGACGCGCTGCTGGGCCCCGGTCAGGTCGAACGGCAAGCGCTGTAAAAATTCACTTTCTGCGGCAGAGCGGGCCGGCATTTCGACAGCTCGCCGGGCGCGTTGTTGCTGGTGCAGCTTTTGCATACTCAGGTTATGCGCCAACAACTCTTCCATCGCCAGGCGCTTTTGGGCCGGGTGGTCACGCATTGTGAGTGCTGCCACGTCGGCATCAGGCGATGGTCTGTGGATATAATCCAGGGCATTTTTCAGTGACGAGAATTCGAACTGACCAAGCAACTCCGGGGGCAGGAGTTCTTCCAGTTCCAGCGCGCCACTGCGCAGCAGGACCAGTGCCTGGTCTGTCAGTTTTATCCAGCTGTTCTGACCCAGTCCCTCAGTGGTTGGATATACGGGCGTCAACCGGTCTGCGACAGGTTCATCATCCATTCCGTTGAGCCGGGTATAGCTCGGATGCGTCATCTCGAGGCCCTTGAAACCGGCCCGCACTTCACCAAAGCAGCGCAATGATGTCCCTCTGGAGAGTTGTTGTTTCTGGTAGGCCCGGAAGTGGAAGAATCGCAATGTTATACGGCCGGTTCCATCGGACAGCACGACCACCAGCATGGCGCGGCGTCCACGCACGATGGCGGCATGTTCCACCCGCCCCTCAATCAGTACACGCTGACCGGGTTGGCAAGCACCAATCGCTTGTATGTGAGTGCGGTCTTCATAACGGATGGGCAGGTGGAACAGCAAGTCCTTCACCTGCGTGATGCCGAGTGCCTTGAGTTTGTCAGCGAGCCTGGGGCCGACACCGTGGAGGTCCGTCAGAACCATGGGGCGAAGTTTGCTCAACGCCGGCTACGCTTCTTCAGACTGTGAGTATCGCATCCATTTCTACTTCCGCATCCTTGGGCAACGCAGCAACACCGACGGCTGCCCGTGCAGGAAAAGGTGCTTCAAAGTACTGCTCCATAATGGCATTAACCTGTGGAAAATTACCCATGTCAGTCAAATAGACTGTCAGTTTGAGAATATCATTGAGCGAACCGCCAGCGGCTTTGCACACGGCAGACAAATTTTCAAAAACCTGTGTGATCTGGGCTTCGATGCCTCCGGTTACAATTTCCATGCTGGCAGGATCAAGGGGAATCTGACCAGAAACAAAGACCAGACCATTGTGGTTGACAGCCTGAGAATAGGTACCGATGGCACGGGGCGCGTGATCGGTATGAATTGTCTGTTTGCTCATTGCGCTTGCTCCTGCCGGTAAAGTTGCGTTGATCTGGTGCAGGTCAGGCGATGATCCGGCTGACACGTACCACATTGCGATTGCGCCTTAACCGCCGCATGACACGTGCCATGTGGTCACGGTCTTTGACACTGATGGTAAATAATAACGCGGCGATTTCAAGGTTGGCCTCTGGTTGCTCGACTTTCTCGATATTGCTGCCGGCTTCTCCAATGCTACTGGAAATATTGGCCAGCACGCCGGGTATGTTTTTCGCCAGGATGCGCAGCGCCACTTCAAACATACCGCGCCGGATCGGAGCCCAGGTCACGTCCAGGCAGTGATCCGGATGTTTGCGGAATTCCCGCACATTGCGACAATTGGTGCGGTGAACCACGACACCCTTGCCCGCAGACAGATAACCCATAATCGTATCACCCGGCACCGGGTGACAGCAGGCAGCGAAGGTAACCGCGCTGCCTTCAGAACCTGCAATGGATAACGCTTCGGTACCTTCTCCAGCCTCCTGGTTGGCAACTACCGGGGCCAGTTTTGCAGCCACCACGCTGGCCAGCAGGTTGCCCAGAGCAAGGTCTTCGAGCAGTTCTTCCTGACGCTTGAAATTGTTGTCTTTCAGATACCGGTTCATGCGCTTTTGCGATATCGCATCAACATCTGAACCGCGTGCGTTCAGTGCGGTTTCCAGCAGGCGCAAGCCGAGCGCCACGGTATCTGCCTGCTCAAGGCTCTTGATGTAATGACGTATGGCTGTTCTGGCCCTGGCGGTGGTCACGAAATCCAGCCACTCGGGTATTGGGTGGGCAGCATCGTCGGTAATAATCTCAACGGTCTGACCATTGGCCAGGCGGGTGGAAAACGGCACCTCGAGCTTGTCGACCAGGATGCGGTTGGCATGATCGCCAACATCGGTATGTATTGCGTAGGCAAAATCCAACGCGGTAGCACTGCGGCGCAGGTCAATAATCTTGCCTTTGGGCGTGAATACAAAAATCTGGTCAGGAAAAAGATCCGATTTCGCACTATCAAGAAATTCCATGGAGTCGTGGCTGTGTCGTTGAACTTCAACAAGCTGCATAAGCCATTCCCGCGCACGCACCTGTGCAGAGCCAGAGGTGGTTTCCCCGCTCTTGTATTGCCAGTGGGCTGCCGCGCCTTTCTCGGCCAGGATATCCATTTCCCGGGTACGAATCTGGATTTCGACCGGTAAGCTGAAAGGGCTGTTCAAAATGGTGTGCAGGGATTGGTAGCCATTGGCCTTGGGCAGGGCTATGTGATCCTTGAAGCGGCCAGGTTTAGGCCGGTACAGGCCATGGACTGCGCCGAGCGCAAGGTAACAATGCGGTTCAGAGTGGGTGACAATACGAAATGCATACACATCCGTCACTTCAGAAAAAGACAGGTCTTTTGACAACATTTTTCGATAGATGCTGTAGGGCGTTTTTTCCCGACCCGTGATATCGCAGGGAATCCCTGCTTCTGACATTTTTCTTTTCAGGGCTTTATAGATATCGGCAATAATCTCGCGACGGTCGCCGGTTACCGTGCTGATATGTTCCGCGATGGTGCGGTGACGCCATGGAAACAGATGGGAGAAACCCAGATCCTGCAGCTCGGATTTGATACTGTTCATACCAAGCCGGTCAGCGATAGGCGCGTAGATATCCAGGGTTTCCCGGGCAATTCGTCGCCTCGGTCCCGGGTCCATTGAACCGAGTGTGCGCATATTGTGCAGCCGGTCTGCCAGCTTGATGAAAATAACCCTCAAATCCTGCGACATCGCCAGCATCAGCTTGCGGAAACTTTCCGCATCGGCCTCGTGGCGTGTGCGGAACTTCATTTTATCCAGCTTGGTGACACCATCGACCAACTCAGCAATCTCGTCGCTAAAGCGTGTCTGGATTTCCTGTTTGGTTAATGGTGTGTCTTCAATGGTGTCATGCAAAATGGCGGCGGCCACACTGGCGTAATCCATGCGCATGCTGGCCAGTATGCTGGCCACGGCAACAGGGTGGAGTATATAGGGTTCGCCGGTTATTCGGGTCTGGCCCTCGTGTGCAGATGCGCCGGTCTCAAAAGCACGGAGAACGACCGCCACCTTTTCCGGTTCCAGGTAGGTGTTGAGCAGATCCCTGAGATCAAGAACCGGCTCCGGTAAGGTCGTTTGGGTTGCCAGCATAGCTAGTTGTATTTACAGGCCCTCGGTCAAGGCTTGAGGTCTTCCTCCCCCGGGTCCATGTCGAATACCTCGGCCGCTTCAATTTCAGCCTGCAGTACATCAACACGCTCTGCATCGATCAATCCTTCCGCGATCTCGCGCAGGGCGAGGACGGTGGGTTTGTCATTTTCCTCTTCAACCATTGGCTCCGCGCCATTGGCAATCTGGCGTGCGCGCTTGGTTGCGGTTAAAACCAGCTCGAAGCGGTTATCAATATTGTCTAAACAATCCTCTACGGTAATGCGTGCCATTTTGAATCCTGTATGTAAGGTGTTAGGCGGAACCGGTTATTTTAACCATTTCCGAGCTGCTGTGCCAGACGCTGGTGGTTCTTATTTATTTTATATAATCGCCGCATACGGTGATCATTGATGATTGCTGCCAGTTCTTCAAGCGCCGCGTCAAAGTTATCATTAACGACCAGTTGGTCGAACTCTGCCCAATGAGATATCTCCGCCTGTGCAGCCTGCATTCTTCTTTGTATGACTTCAGCACTGTCCTGACCGCGCCCGGTGAGTCTTTTGCGCAGGGTTTCGAGGGATGGCGGTATGATGAAAATAGTGCAACTATCCGGGAAAACAGCCCGCACCTGGCGGGCACCTTGCCAGTCAATTTCAAGAATGACGTCGTGGCCCTGCTCAAGTTGCTCCGCGACCGAACGGCTGTTAGTTCCATAATAATGATCGAATACCCGCGCGTACTCCATGAAATCACCACGCTCAATCATTTGCTCAAATTCCGCTTCGGAAATGAAATGGTAGTGCTGGCCGTCCAGTTCGCCGGGCCGTGGCCGGCGTGTCGTGTGGGAAACTGACAACACCAGGCGGGGATCACGTTCCAGCAGGGCATTGACGAGGCTGGTTTTACCGCCGCCGGATGGTGCGGCAATGATGAACAGGTCGCCATTGCCCGGGCGGGCGGCAGGGTGTTCTGGTTTATTCGACATTCTGAACCTGTTCTCGCATTTGCTCGATTAGCACTTTCAGGTCCATAGCAGCCTTAGAGGTGCGCTGGTCGACGGATTTTGAACTCAGCGTGTTCGATTCGCGGTTAAATTCCTGCATCAGAAAATCAAGCCGGCGCCCGACTGGCTCGCTCAGTTCCAGTACCCGGTAGGCCTCCTTGACGTGGGCATCCAGCCGGTCCAGTTCTTCATCAACATCGATTTTCTGAGCCAGGAAAGCAACTTCCTGCTCAATTCGTCCAGGTTCAAGTGGCTGTTTCATATCAGCAATTCGGTCAAGCATGCGTTGTCGCAGGGCAGTGCGGATTTCCGGCAGCCATGCCCTTACCTGGGTCGTCAGGTCAGCAACGCCTTGCAGGCGCTCACGTATGGCATTGGCCATCTGTTCGCCTTCGCGGCGTCGACCGGCCTGTAGTTCCTGTGCACCCTCGGCAAGTAACTCCATTGCAGCTGCCTGCAAGGGTGCGGGGTCGGGTCGTTTTTCTTCGACCAGTCCAGGCCAATGGAGTAGCTTGCTGATATCGGCCGTTTGGTCGACAGATGCCAGGCCAGCCAGTTCCTGGTGCATGTTGAGCAGTTCCCGCGCCAGTGGCAGATTCAGTTGCAGTCCACTGCCTGCGGCACCCTGAGTTTCTCTGAAACGTAAGGCTGCATCAATTTTCCCACGACTGAGATAATGCCCCAGGCACTTCCTGATATCTGCCTCCAGGGGCCGGAACTCTTCCGGCAGGCGAAGCCCGAACTCAAGATAACGGTGGTTAACCGAGCGCATTTCCCAACTCAGACGGCCAAAATCGAACTGGCGCTCCACCCGGGCAAAACCGGTCATGCTTCGAATCATTACTTTTCCCACAGCGAAAGATAGTGCCGCAATTTTAACAGGCTACCGATTGGCAGATTAGTCTAAAATAGCGGCCATTATTCACAATTTTATTTTTAAGCCGACAGATAAACAGGATCAATTGAATGAGACCCAGTGGCAGACAAGCAAACGAACTTCGTGAAGTTTCCATTACTCGCAATTATACCTGTCACGCAGAAGGTTCAGTTTTGATCGCCTGCGGCAATACTAAAGTTTTGTGTACTGCCTCAGTTGAAAACCGGGTGCCACCGTTTTTACGCGGCAGCGGCGAAGGTTGGGTAACGGCGGAATACGGCATGCTACCCAGATCTACCGGCTCACGAATGCGCCGGGAGGCTTCGTCGGGCAAGCAAGGTGGCCGCACGCTGGAGATCCAGCGGTTGATCGGCAGATCTTTACGGGCAGTGGTTGATCGTGCAGCACTTGGTGAACTTACCATTACACTCGATTGTGATGTTTTACAGGCCGATGGTGGAACCCGTACGGCTGCCATTACCGGTGCCTACGTGGCATTGGTTGATGCCTGCCAGTGGTTGCTTGCAAACGGTAAAATCAACAAGGATCCCCTGCATGGTCAGGTAGCCGCTGTATCGGTCGGGATATATAAAAACGAGGCTGTGCTTGATCTTGATTACGCGGAGGATTCCCTCGCAGAAACGGATATGAACGTGGTCATGAACGATGGCGGGGGTTTCATCGAACTGCAAGGCACTGCTGAAGGCCACGCTTTCCGGAAGGATGAGCTTGATCAACTGTTGGTCCTGGCTGATAAAGGTATCAAGTCTTTGCTTGAACTACAGTTGGCCGCGCTGTCTGGTTGAATGTCGGATTACATCATTGAAACCGCCTGAATTTGTTTTAGCCAGTGGCAACCGGGGTAAGTTGAAGGAAATTTCTGACATGCTCGGGCCGCTCGGACTGGTTGTTCATCCGCAGAGTGACTGGAATGTCCCGGAGGCGGAAGAAACGGCACCGACATTCATTGAAAATGCGCTGGCGAAGGCACGCAACGCGTCCCAATATACCGGGATGCCATCTCTTGCTGATGATTCCGGTCTCGTGGTTCCATCTTTGCACGGTGAGCCCGGCATCTACTCTGCCCGGTATGCCGGGGAAGGTGCAGATGATCAGTCAAATATGGATAAACTTCTCGCCGAGCTCGGGCGTCGGCCCGACGTTGGACGACAGGCTTATTTTTATTGTGCCATCGTATTGGTGAAAACGGTGGATGATCCGGCGCCCTTGGTGGCCACAGCGCGTTGGCACGGTGATATTCTGCATTCGCCCAAAGGTGAGGGCGGCTTTGGTTACGACCCCATTTTTGGGATCCCGGGTATGCGCTGTTCGGCGGCTGAACTGGACGCCGGGCAAAAGCAACAGATCAGCCATCGCGGCCAGGCTTTGCGGGAGCTTGTAAAGCAGTTACGTGAACGGGATAGCGCTTGCTGAAAACCCCACCACTGAGTGTCTATGTGCACATGCCGTGGTGTGTGCGCAAATGCCCTTATTGTGATTTCAATTCACATGTAGCACCTGCCCGCCTGCCCGCTGAAGACTATGTCCAGGCACTGATTGCTGACCTGGAACAGGATCTGCCACTGGTATGGGGTCGGCCCGTGGGCAGTGTGTACTTTGGCGGGGGTACTCCCAGTTTGTTCTCAGCGAGCCATATTGCTACGTTTTTGTCTGCGCTGCGCGCGCGGCTGGATCTGAGGCCGGATGTCGAAATCACGTTGGAGGCCAACCCGGGCACCGTCGAGCACGACAGCTTTGCAGCGTATGCACAAGCCGGGGTCAATCGCGTTTCACTGGGTGTGCAAAGTTTTTCAGACAAACTGCTCAAGCAAATTGGTCGTATCCACGGCAGTGCAGAAATTGATCAGGCCCTGCAGTCGTTGTCCGTGGCCGGGATAAGCAACTTCAATATAGACCTGATGTATGCGCTGCCCGGCCAGAGCCTGGCGCAATCCAGGCGCGACGTCGAACGGGCGGTCGCTGCCGGTCCCGCCCATATTTCCTATTACCAACTGACGATTGAGCCCAATACCGCATTCGCTGTGCAGACACCGGCGCTGCCGGTGGATGATTTAGCCTGGGATATGCAACAGGCGGGTATCGACGCACTTGCCACAGCCGGCTATGGGCAGTATGAAATCTCCGCCTTTGCGCTAGCTGGACTGCAAAGCCGGCATAATGTGAACTACTGGAGATATGGCGACTTCCTTGCTGTCGGCGCCGGTGCGCACGGAAAGATTACTTCGCCGTCAGAGGGTGCTGTGCTGCGCTACGCCAAGCACCGTCAGCCGAAACGCTATCTGCAGGGCTCGTGTAGTGGTGATTGGCTGGCAGAAAAGCGGCGGGTGACGGTCGATGAGCGTGTTTTTGAATTCTTTCTAAATCAGCTCAGACTGAAACAAGGTGTTCATATTGATGATTTTTCCCCACGTACCGGCCTGTCGTGGAAGGTCGTTGAGGAGCGGGTGCAAATGGCAATCAACAGCGGCTTGCTTGAGGCTGTGCAAAAGCGCCTCAAGCCAACCAGTCTGGGGTGGAGGTTCGTCAATGATGTCCAGCAGATTTTTCTGCCATGATTGGAAGCAGGAATAGATGAGAGATTCCCTTGCATTGCGACTAAAGCATCGTTAAAATTGCCGGCTCTTTAGCGTAAACGTATCCCGGAATATGTGATGAAAGCTGACATTCACCCAGACTATCATGAAGTGGTTTTTCAGGATTTATCTTCTGATTTTGCAATCCTGACCCGCTCCACTGTAACCAGTAAAGAAACCATAAAATGGGAAGATGGCAACGAGTATCCGCTGATTAAAGTGGAAGTCTCAAGTGCATCTCACCCGTTTTATACCGGCAAACACAAGTTAATGGACACGGGTGGTCGTGTTGACCGCTTTAAACGCCGTTACAACAAGTAAGCCCGGCAAGTAAGCCCGGATTTGATTTAAAAAGCCCGGATCGGTTGTACCGATCCGGGCTTTTTGCTATTTACGCGGTGGAACAGGGCTTGGACAATGTGAGATAATGACTGGCCGTAGATTCAGAGAGCCCGACGAATTCCAAAAGGGAGCACAGCGTGTCCGATCCTCGCGTAATTATCAAAGACGAAAGCAATGGCAAAAGCCTTGAATTACCCGTTATCCAGGGAACCGAGGGCGAACCCACCCTGGTGATCAAGTCCCTGCCTTCAGAACTGGGTTATTTTACCTACGACCCGGGATTTACTGCCACAGCCAGTTGTACCAGCAGCATCACTTTTATCGATGGTGGAAAAGGGATTTTACGCTACCGCGGTTACCCGATCGAACAACTTGCTGAAAAAAGCGAGTTTCTGGAAGTGGCCTACCTGCTGCTTACCGGTGAATTGCCTCGAGGTGACGAACTGGAAGAATTCCATCATGACATCACCTACCACACGATGATTCATGAAAAGCTGAATACTTTTATTTCCGGTTTTCACTATGATGCACACCCGATGGCCATGATGGCTGGGGTGGTGGGTTCCCTGTCGGCGTTTTATCACGATAAAATGGATATGGATAACCCCGAGCATCGCATGCTGGCTGCCAAGCGCATGATTGCGAAAATGCCGACCATCGCGGCGGCCTGCTATCGGCACCATATGGGTTGGCCCACCGCCTATCCAAAGAACTCCCTGAATTTTACCGAGTGTTTCCTGCACATGATGTTTTCGGTGCCTTCCGAGTCCTATGAAATCAGCACTGTGGCGGCCAAGGCATTAGACTTGCTGTTTATTCTGCACGCGGATCATGAACAGAATGCCAGCACGTCCACCGTAAGACTGGTGGGCTCAACCGGTGCGAATCCTTATGCCTGTGTTGCTGCCGGTATTTCGGCCCTGTGGGGGCCTGCACATGGTGGGGCCAATGAGGCGGTGCTGCAGATGCTTGATGAAATTGGAAATATTTCACGGGTTGGGAAATTTATCGATCGGGCCAAGGACAGGAATGATCCTTTCCGCCTGATGGGATTCGGCCATCGCGTTTACAAAAATTATGACCCTCGCGCCTCTATTATTCGCGTGGCTGCCTATGATGTTCTGGATGAATTGGGTACCAGTGATCCGTTGATGGATCTCGCCATGGAACTGGAGCGCATCGCACTGGAAGACGACTACTTCGTTACCAAGAAACTATACCCGAACGTCGATTTCTACTCCGGCATTATCTACAAGGCGCTCGGTATTCCGCGCAGCATGTTCACGGTCATGTTTGCCATTGCCAGGACGGTCGGATGGGTGTCCCAATGGCTGGAACAGGAGGAGACACCCACGCCTATCGGTCGTCCGAGACAGGTCTATGACGGGCCGGGTGAGCGGCAATACGTGCCGGTAAAATCCCGCTGAGTCAAACGCAGGGGGCAAGCAGGTTTAAGTGCCTGCCAGCAGGCATTCCACCTCGGATAAGGGTGCTCTCTTTTGCGGGCGTCCATCCACCGGGCTGAGCGGGGCCTGGCGCAAGTCGACATGACTGAACAGCGTCAGTTCAACGATGGTGCCCTCGGCATCGGTCACCAGCAGCGGCACCTGGCGATAGCTGCGGTCATGCCAGAGAATCTTACGCTCGGCAGCATGGAAGCTCAGCCCATGTTCCATCAAATGTACTGCGACTGCGTCGGGCGGATCATTAAACAGATGCAGTGAAACCCGCGCGTATCTGTCTGCTGTTCCTGCCAGAACCGGACCTACCAGGCGTGGGCAAAATAGTTCCAGCGAACGCATGACGCGCAGCGCAATTTTGCGCAATTTCTGGATATGGTTGCTGTGTTGTTTACCGCCGTAGAAACCCTGATAGGCCCGCAAGGCAGCCTCGATCTCAACATTACTCGGTAGCACAGCACGTGAGCTGATACCCAGTCGGTCTGCTGCTTTTTGCTTGGCAATGCGAAAACTATTTTGTGCTTGTGTGGCCATGATGCGGGCCGCTTCCGCCGCGAGTTCACGGCGTGTCTGGCTGAGTTTCTTGTTATTTCGGTTGGAAAGTCTCTCAAAAGCCGTCGTATGGATCTTCTTCCGTGTTGACATCAGAATTGTCTCCTTCCACTGCATCTTCCATTGGCGGAAGACTTCCTGTTTCGAATACTTCCATAATTGCGGTGGGGTTTTCAAGTCTGGCAAGCAATCCGGTCTCAGGATCAATGCGTGCCTGGGTTATGCCTTCTGGTATTTCAACGGGCTGGTCTGGCACATCCCGCAAAGCAACCCGCATGTAATCAATCCAGATGGGTAAAGCTGCTTTTCCGCCTACCTCATAGCGACCCAGGGGTTCATGGCTGTCAAACCCCACCCACACCGAGGTAACCACTTCATTGTTGTATCCGGAAAACCAGGCGTCACGCTGTTCGTTGGTTGTGCCGGTTTTACCGGCCAGATCGTTGCGGCCCAGGACCCGTGCTTTTTTGCCGGTACCCCTGCGGATCACATCCATCATCATGGAGCGCACCAGGAAGGCATTTTGCTCACTGATGACCCGTGGTGCGGGTGATGTTGATGCAATGGCATCGCGTGCTTCAATGGTTTCCTGAGCAGTGACCTGAAGGTCTGCTTCACCGTCAAGTTGCAGTGGTCTGAAACTGGGCCTGGTTAGTTCTGCGGCCACTGGTTTGGCTTCAGGTTCGTCTGTGTTTTCACAGCCCTCACACACTACCCGCGGGCTGGCGGCTATCACGACGGTATCTTTGGCATCAACCACACGCTTGATAAAATAGGGGTCGATCAGGTATCCGCCATTGGCGAATACCGAATAGCCTCTCGCAATGCTGAGCGGTTTGAGTGATGCACTGCCCAGCGCCATTGACAGATTGCTTGGCAACTCAGCTGGATCGAAGCCGAAATGGCTGATGTATTCACGTGCGTACGGGATACCAATATCCCGCAATAACCTGATGGATACGAGATTTCTTGAATTGACCATGGCCTCTCGCAGCCGCGTAGGCCCAAAAAATTTCTCACTATAATTTTGCGGCTTCCATTCTCTTTCAAGTTCAGAATCACTGAACACGATCGGCGCATCATTGACAACGCTGGCCGTTGTTTTGCCCTTTTCGAGGGCAGCAGAGTAGATAAATGGTTTAAAACCCGAGCCTGGCTGGCGCCGACTCTGGGTCACGCGGTTGAATTTGCTGCGTGTGTAGTCGTAACCGCCTACCAGTGCCTTGATACTGCCATCCAGCGGGCTGAGCGAAACCAGGAGGGCCTCGACCTCGGGTAGTTGGGCCAACTGTCGCTGACCCTCGTCATTAATCTGGGTGCGAATAATATCACCCTGGTTCAGTACATCTGCGACACTTTCAGGTGCAGAGCCAACCCGGTCACGGGTGATAAATTTTCTTGCCCATTTCACATCTGCCAGCGTCAGGGCAATCGTCTGGCCATCAGCCTGGTAAACCAGGGCCAGGTCTTCGTCAACCTCAGTCACCAAGCCCGGCACCATCCCGGCCACCGTCTTGTAAGGCCTCAGAATTTCATCCCAATCACTGGTGGTATCAGTGTCCTTGAGGATAATGCGGGCTTCCGCACCGCGATAACCATGCCTTCGATCATAGTCCTCAAGGCCGTCAGTGACGGATTGCTTGGCGGCTGCCTGCAGACGGGAGTCAATGGTCGTATAGACTTTGTAGCCCCCCGTGTACGCGGCTTGTCCGAATCGGGCCAGCATTTCCTTGCGGACCATTTCAGCCAGATAAGGCGCAGAAACTTCCGTCGTCGCACCGTGATAATAGGCAGTGTTTCTTTCATTCCTGGCTTGCTGGTATTCGGCATCATTGATATAGCCAAGCTCCAGCATGCGCCCAAGTACATAGTTGCGGCGGCTCATGGCACGTGCCGGTGAGGTAATCGGGTTGATCCTTGACGGTGCCTTTGGCAATGCCGCCAACATCGCACTCTGGGCAAGCGTCAACTGACCTACAGGCTTGCCGTAATACACATCAGCCGCCGCACCCACACCGTAGGCCCGGTGGCCGAGCAGGATTTTATTCAGGAACAGTTCAAGGATTTCATCCTTGGATAGCTCACGTTCAATTCTCAGTGCGAGAAATATCTCTTTAATTTTTCGGGTAAAGGTTTTTTCCAGTGTCAGAAAAAAATTCCGCGCCAGCATTTGCGTGATCGTACTGCCGCCAATTGACTTCTCCCCGGTCGTTGCAAGGGTCCATACCGCACGGATTATGCCTTGATAATCGACTCCTGGATGTTCCCGGAAACGCGCGTCCTCACCCGCGATGAAAGCATTTTTCAGGTCGCTGGGCATTTCATCAATGCGAACCGGGATGCGCCGTTTTTCCCCGAAAACACTGATCAGTTTGGCGTCCTGTGTGTACACACGGAGGGGTACCTGCAACTGTATGTCACGCAGCGTTTCAACATCCGGAAGGTCTTTTACAACAACAAGATAAGTGACTGTCAGTGTTGCTGCTCCCAGCACAAACGACACGGCCAGAAAGCGAAAAATTAGACGAAACACTTTTCTCACATCATTATCCTGTTATGCTTACGCATCATAAAATGGAATTTTAGTTGATTAATCCGTCGCCGGATAGCGGCAGGCGGAACAGAAGAAGATACACCGCATCGGACAAGGAAGTAACCGGTATGGCGAGTGTCGGCCGCGCATAGTGCCGAAAGTTTCCCCTCTGCTTTACTAAAGTGAATGTCCATTGTTCAGAGTGATCGTTGCTGTAAACCAAATACTGAAGCGGTATTTGTGTATTGCAGTGTTTTCTGTTAAAAACGCTTTGTAAGAAGTTAAAAACAGCTATAAGAAGTTTCACTAAACCATTGGCACAGAAAAGGAATGGGGTATTTTGAAACTGTTTGGAAAAAAAACAATTCCAGTGATTGGGCTGGATATAGGCTCGACAAGTATCCGTTTGATACAACTGTCAAGCCACGGGTCCGGTTATCGGATCGACCACTTTGGCATTGAACCTCTTAGCGAGGGGGCCGTAGTTGATAAAGTCGTTCAGGACGTTGAAGCCATTTCGAACGCCATTTCAAAGGCGGTCAGGGCTTCGGGCACGCGTGCCAAGTTTTGTGCGATCGCAGTTTCCGGTTCAGCCGTATTCACCAAGACGATCAGTTTGCCGTCAGATCTTGCCGATGCCGATATTGAAAGCCATGTGCAGATTGAGGCTAACCAATACGTTCCTTACCCACTTGACGAGGTGAGCCTGGACTTTGAAGTCCTGGGCCCGTCGTTACGTAACGCGGATTTGATGGATATTCTGCTGGCAGCGAGTAAGAGCGAAAATGTAGAAAGTCGTCAGGATGCTATTGATTCTGCTGGTTTGAAGGCGAAAGTCGTTGATGTAGAGGCGTTTGCAATCGCGAACGCATTTGAACTGATACGCAAGCGTGACGGTGTCAGTCGAGGCGAGGCAGTTAGTTTTTTTGACATTGGATTTGATACGACCACTTTATTGGTAATCAAAGGTGGCCGGGTCATTTATACCCGCGACCATCCCTTTGGCGGACACCAGTTATTGGAAGAAGCCATGCGTCGTTATGGTATGACGCTTGCACAAGCCAGCTTCTTCGAGCGTGATGAACCGGCGCCTGAAGATTTTGAAGAAGAGGTATTGGAGCCTTTTCAGCTGAATATCGTTCACCAGATCAGCCGTGCACTGCAGTTTTTTGCGTCCAGTAGTGAATACTCGAATATTGGCACAATATACCTGTCCGGCGGCGTAGCATCCCTGCAGGGTTTGGCGCCCATGGTGCAACAGGAACTTGGTATGACCACCCGCATCGCCGATCCCGTCACCGGTATGGACATTGCACCCAATGTGGCAGTTAGTGCTTTAAAACGTAACGCCACCAACCTGATGATAGCCACGGGACTGGCTTTGAGGGGGTTTGACTGATGGCCAGAATTAATCTACTCCCCTGGAGGGAAGAGCTACGCCGGGAACGGCAGAAGCGCTTTATGATGTCATTGATGGTGACAGCCATTCTGGGTGTGATACTGGTGTTCCTGGTTGGCTTGTTTTTTGATCAAAAGATTCGCTATCAGCAATTCAGAAATGACTTGATCAAAACAGAGATTCGCAAACTTGAGGTACGGATTAAAAGAATTGACGAACTTGAACGTACCCGTGCCCGCCTGATTTCACGCAAACAGGTTATTGAGCAATTGCAGGCCAGTCGCTCCATGACTGTGCAATTGCTGGATAATCTGGCCAAATCAATTCCTGTGGGTGTAACACTGACCTCGGTCCGGCAACAGGGCAACGACCTGTCTTTGGCCGGTACCAGCCAGTCTAACGCCAGGGTATCCGCATATCTGCAGGAACTGGAAAGTAACGTCCTGTTTGAGAACCCTGAATTGGATTATGTCCGCTCAGCCGCCAGAAATACCAATGCCGCTGAACCCTATGAGTTCAGTATCGATGTAAAGCTTCGACCGGCCCAGGCAGTTGATGAAGATGATGGCTTCGACGATCTGGAAGACCAGGGGCGCGCGCAATGATACTTGACGACTTTAGAGATACTGATTTTTCTGATCTCGGCAGCGCAACCGGCCCAGTTCGATATACCGTGCTGACAGTCGCCCTGATCCTGATACTGGTTGTCGGTTACTTTCTGCTGATCAGTGACAAGAAGATCCAGCTTGCGCAAGAGGGGCAGCAAGAGTTCGCGCTAAAGGCTGATTTTGAATACAAGCAGCAGAAAGCAGCCAACCTGGAAGCCTATGAGCAGCAATTGGCTGACATGAAGGAGTTGCTGGAGACCATGTTCCGGCAGTTGCCAAGTAAAACCGAAATGGACAAGTTGCTGGTGGACGTTTCACAAACGGCGCTGGCTGCCGGTATTGACGTACAGCTGTTCGAGCCGCAACAGGAAGAGTTCCGTGATTTTTACGCAGAGCGCCCCATCGTTATTCGCATGTTGGGTGATTATCACCAGTTCGGCGAGTTTGTCAGTGGTGTGGCGGCGTTGCCAAGGGTGGTTATTCTGACAATGCATGACATTTCCCTGACCCGTGCGAGCACCAATCGGAATCAGAAGCGGTCCAATGGTGGCAGAGACCGTCTGGTCCTTGAAGGGCGGGTTAAAACATATCGTTATATCAACGAGGAAGAAGTGGCTCAGAGGTCAGCGGAGCAGGTGCCATGAGACAATCTGGCGTACGGATACTGCGTGTTACAACGACGGCACTTCTGCTGGCTCTGGCGCTGACAGCATGTAGTGAAAGCATGGAAGGCCTGAACAATTATATTGCGGCCGTTAAGGAACGGCCTGCCGATCCGATACCACCGATTCCTCCCGTCAAAACTTATACACCGTACAATTATGACGGCACAGTGGGGCGTGACCCATTTCGTCCGTCACTCAACGAAGGCAGTGATGACGAGCGCTCCAGTAACCGCAACGGCCCACGGCCAGATTTTGAGCGACCCAAGGAATACCTTGAACGCTACGAACTGGATACCCTGTCAATGGTGGGAACCTTCAAGAAAGGCAAGTTTTACTGGGTATTGATCCGTGACCCCGAGGGTGTTGTACATCGAGTGTCCATGGGGGATTACATGGGCAAAAATCGTGGACATGTCGTTCAGATTAGCGATACACAGGTAAGTTTAAGTGAATTGATTTCGGATGGTGCAGGTGGTTGGCTTGTCAGGGAAGCCTCCATCGCCTTAGGTGAAGGATAATCCGGTCGCACATGGAAAAGCGCGACTTTGAGGGTGCAGTCATGTACAGCAAAAATGATAGTAAATTGAGTCAGATACCGGCCGGCAGGTGGGAACAGTTTATGGATAGAAAGAAGACTGGAGTTCGATTGGGCCTGATGTTGGCATTATTGATTTTGCCGGTGCTATCAGCTTGGGCGGCAAGTGAAGTATCCGCGGCGCGCTACAGCAGCAGCGCGGGGGGTGATGTCACCATAACCCTGTCTACTGAAGGCGATGAGCCTAAAGTCAGCGTGTTCGCGACGGAAAATCCGGCACGAATAATCCTGGATCTTGCAGACACCATCAGCCAGGTTGATGAGCGCCCGGTTTCCATTGGTGTCGGATCTGTGCAGACATTTACCACGCTGGCCGCCGGTGGCAGAACCCGCATGATAGTAGATCTTTCCAAACCGGTCAGTTATGACTACCAGTATGTCAATGGCAATATTGTTTTATCGATTGCTGGCAACGGTGTGGCATCGACTGCACCTCGCCACAGTGGTGCTGCCAAATACACAGTAAGCAACATAGATTTCCGCCGTGGGGAAGACGGACAGAGCAGAGTCATCATCAGCATGGATCAGGCGGGTGCAAATGTATCAGTAAATGCAACTGACGGTGGTTTGGCCGTCGATGTTTATGATACCAATTTACCTGTGGCGCTGAACCAGCGACTCGATGTGACTGACTTTGCAACACCCGTACAGATTATTGATGCCAGTGAAAGGGGCAGTGGGGTACATTTGAAACTGGATATTGCAGGTTTATATGAGTACATGGCCTACCAGTCCGGAAACGACTGGATTATTGAGGTTTCAAAACTTGCCAACCTGGCAGTGGCTGCTGACCAGGAGGTGGTGGAGTTTTATGAAGAAAAAGAATATTCCGGCAGCAGGGTAACCTTTAATTTCCAGGATATCCCGGTGCGTTCCGTACTGCAGCTGATTGCGGATGTGTCCGATCTCAACATAGTGGTTGCTGACAATGTCGGTGGCAACCTGACACTCAGGTTGACCAATGTGCCATGGGATCAGGCATTGGATATTGTTCTTGACGCCCGCAACCTTGACATGCGTGAAAATGGTAATGTTATCTGGATCGCGCCGACCGCTGATATTGCCGCTCGCGAGCAGCAGTTGCTGCAGGCCTTGCAGGACCGCAAGGGACTGGAGCCGCTGGCAACTTCCCTGATCAGGGTCAGCTATGCTTCAGCTGAAGATTTGCAGACCTTGATTACCAAGGCTTCTGCGGGTGACCTGGGTGAAGCAGGGTTACTTTCTGACCGGGGTTCGGTTGCCATTGATGTCAGGACCAACACTTTGATGGTCACGGACACGCCGGACAGGATCGAAGCCATTCAGAATCTTGTGACCGAACTTGACCGGCCTGTTAAGCAGGTACAAATCGAGTCACGTATTGTGATTGCCAACAGTGAATTTGCCCATGAGTTGGGTGTTCGGTTTGGTGTAACGTCGTGGCGCAGCGGTCGCAACTTCGGCGCCATCGCCGGTGATGGGCCGGGTGCAGACCTGGTTAACCCGGGCATTAGTCCGAACCCGGATGGTTCAATATCATTGCCTGCCTTCCCGAACCGATACAATGTTAATCTTCCTGCATCTGACAATAATGCCGGTACTCTCGGCGTATCGTTCCTGGCCGGAAATATTTTACTGGATCTTGAACTTTCCGCGCTGGAGGCCGAGGGCGAAGGCGAGATAATTTCGACTCCAAGAGTTGTTACTGCCAACCAGCATGAGGCCTTCATCCAGCAAGGTGTGGAAATCCCCTATGAACAGGCTGCCTCCTCCGGTGCGACTGCTGTGCAGTTCAAGGAAGCCGTACTGGAGTTGCGCGTGACACCTTTGATTACACCGGATAACCGCGTGCAGCTTGAGCTTGCGATCAAACAGGATTCAGTGGGTGAAATATTCCAGACCGGGCGAGGCGGATCAGTACCCTCTATTGACACACGCGAACTGAGCACCTCGGTGCTGGTTCGGAACGGCGAAACGGTTGTGCTGGGCGGAATCTTCCAGGATTCGCGCAAACGCAATGAAGACAGGGTTCCCTACCTGAGCAGTATTCCCGGCCTTGGCAATCTGTTCAAGCGTCGGTCTAATGGGGTCACGAAGCGTGAATTGCTGGTGTTTGTCACGCCTACCATCGTGGAAGATCGCCCACTGGTGAACTGAGCAGTGTGAATAACGAATACCCTGAAAGCCCGGGTACTGCCCAGGCTTTTTTCTATATCATAGGATGATATGAAACCGGTTTTTTTATTTCAAAGCGGTGCTACGCCGCTGTTGGTCAGCATTCCCCACGCAGGACGGTCAATACCGCAACCGATCCGTGATTGCCTGACCTCCGAAGCCCTCCATTTGCCGGATACAGACTGGTTTGTGGATCGGGTTTATCGATGGGTGGCGGAAAAAGGTGGTGCACTGCTGGTTGCCAATTATTCCCGTTACGTCATTGACCTGAACCGACCGCCGAATAACGCCGCGCTCTATGTTGGTCCCGGGACAGATTTGCTTCCAAAGCAGACATTCAGCGGAAAACCTGTGTATCAATCCGGGCTGGAACCGGATGATGATGAGGTTCGCGAACGGGTGCAAAGCTTCTGGGCGCCTTATCATCAGCGACTCCATACGGAACTGCTGGCCATAAAGCAGCGATTTGGTCACGCCGTCCTGCTTGATGCACATTCCATTCTCAGTGAAGTTCCCCGCTTGTTCGACGGCACACTGCCCGACCTGAACCTGGGCAGTTATCGGGGTGCCAGTGCCAGTCCTGACCTGGTCTCAAAATGCATGGCTGCTCTGGGCGTTGACACGCGGTTTTCCGTGGTACTTGATGGGCGCTTCCAGGGTGGGTACATTACGCGAAACTATGGACACCCTGACAGTGGTATCCATGCACTGCAGTTGGAAATGGCACAATCCACGTACATGCATGAGCAACCACCCGCCTATGATGAGGAGCGAGCCGGCCAGTTACTGCCGGTGTTGCAGGGTTTGATTGATACTTTAATTACATGGTCGCCGGCACATGAATAGGCAAAGGATATTCTGCAAAACCCTGTTGCAGGGCCACCAGTGGCGCAAAGACGTGATTGTGAGCCTGGACTCCGATGGTCGTATCAGCGGGATTGAACAGGGGGTGGAACAGGACGCGACTGAACGCATCAGCGGCATAGTCGTGCCGGGAATGCCAAATGTGCACAGCCATACATTCCAGCGTGCGATCGCGGGTCGTACCGGACCGCAGGGTAAAAACCGGGACAGTTTCTGGAGTTGGCGTGAAGCCATGTATCGCTGTGCCGGCCGGATTTCTCCTGAGCAGTATGCAGCGATCGCTGCCGGTGTATTTGTTGAGATGCTCAAGGCGGGATACACCACCTGTGCAGAATTTCATTACATTCATCATCAGCCCGATGGGCGCATTTACGCAAACCTCGCAGAAATGAGTGAGCGATTGATCGCTGCGGCATCAATGAGTGGCATTGCGATGACGTTATTGCCGGTGTTGTATTGCAGTGCAGGCCCTGGCGAAGCCACTGTGAGCAAACAGCAACACAGATTTGCGAATTCAGCTGAGCAATACCTGTTGCTAATGGAAGCGTGCCGGAAAGCCACGCGGGGCAGGGCATTGCTGGAGTTGGGGTTGGCGCCGCATTCCTTGCGGGCAGTACCGGGCGAGATTCTGCAGGAAGTACTGCAGGCGTGGTCTGAGCAGAAATGCCCGGTGCACATCCATATCGCAGAGCAGCCGGCTGAGATTGATAGTTGCCTGGCGCAGCTGGGAGCCAGACCGGTTGAATGGCTGCTGGAACAGTTTCCTGTTGATGCACGCTGGTGCCTGGTGCATGCAACCCATATGACAGGCAACGAAATCAAGGTGGCAGCAGCCAGCGGGGCAACGGTTGGTTTATGCCCCACGACCGAAGCGGATCTGGGTGACGGCGTATTCAGAACCGCCAGCTGGCTCCGTGCTGGTGGGCGTATCGCAATTGGTTCTGACAGCAATGTGAGAATTTCTGTAGCTGAAGAGCTGCGCTTACTTGAGTATAACGAACGCCTGGCCAGTGGTCAGCGCAATGTGCTGGTCGGGTCCGATACCACCTGCGGCAAGTTTCTGTACCAACATGCCGCCAGGACCGGCGGGATTGCGGTCGCTCAGCCTGTCGGACAACTGGATATCGGTTACCGTGCAGATCTGCTGGAGCTGGATGAGAGCCATGAGTTGCTTGCCGGGCGGCAAGCTGATACTGCTTTGGACAGCTGGGTTTTTGCCGGTGACAGCGCAATGATCAAATCTGTCTGGGTTGCCGGTAAATGTGTTATCAGGCACGGTGAACATGCCCGGGAAGAGGCGATCAGGACGGCGTTCGCCGCTGCGATCCATGGGCTGGGTGTGGTGTGAGCACATTACCCCACGCCAACGCTACCGAACGGAATCGCCAACCGATCCTGGACCAACTGCGTGGTTTGTGGCCAGAAAAAGGCACCGTGTTGGAGATTGGCTCTGGCACCGGGCAACACGCTGTTTTTTTTACCCGGCACCTGCCGGGCCTCTGTTGGCAGCCTACTGACCGGCAGGAAAACCTGCCCGGGCTTGAGGCACGATTCGCCGCTGAAGGTCATGAACGCATACTTCCGCCATTACAATTGGACGTATTGGAAGACCCCTGGCCTGAGTATCTTTATGCTGCGGCATTTTCTGCCAATACGGCACACATCATGCCCTGGGAGGCCGTGCAGGCCATGTTCACCGGGGTCGCTGCGCAGCTTGCACACGGTGGCCGTTTTTGCCTGTACGGACCATTTAATATCGGTGGCGATTTCACTTCATCGAGCAACAGGCAATTTGACGCACACTTACGTCGCGAAGACCCGCAAATGGGCATCCGCGACATCGCCGAACTGGAATCCCTGTGCAATCGTCATCGCATGCCCCTGCAACAGCGGATAGCCATGCCGGCAAATAATTTTATCCTGGTGTTTAAAAAACTGACCCGTAAAAGTTTCCAGTCAAAGATGCTTGCGTCGCACCCTGTGCAGTAGTTTACCGTTATGCGCGTCTCGCCTGAATACATCAGAAAACTCAATCACTGCGAGGGTTCCGGTTGCCATCCTGCGAATTTCCGCAGCTTGACCAGGTTCTAAAACTTCGATCAGCAGTTCTTCAAAAGCAGGGTTATGTCCCACCATCAATAGCCGCTCACTATAACTGAATGCATCTTCCATTAAGGTGTAGAGCATGTTCAGTGAGGCGCCATACATGGAATCGGCATAATCGGTTACCGACAGCAACTGCGCCCATTGGGACAACAGGGGAGCAAGTGTTTGCCGGGTGCGTTTTGCGGGTGAGCACAACACGGTATCCGGCGCCGGCAATGTTTCAAGCGCCCAGTCGGCGACGACCTGCGCATCACGGGTGCCTCTTTCGCTAAGTGCACGAGAAAAATCGTTGCCGAGTGGACTCCATGGTTCTGCCTTCGCATGGCGCAACAAATAAAGTTTTTTCATTGATATTTCCTGCTCCGCTGAGCATCATTTTGTATTAATTCTGCAGGCTTACCCCTCATGGGCATATAATACTGGCCATTTTATAAAATTCACCAGTGAAATTTGAAGGGAACCACGAATGAAACAGACCGTAGCGGGAGAGGTTATCTATCGCAAAAATTACACCGCCTACCCGTGGAATGTAAAACGGCTTGACCTGCACTTCGATATTGGACCAGAGGCAACGACTGTTCACGCGGAGATGGAGTTCCAGTTAAAGGATGGCAAGCACGGCCCGCACAGTATCATACTCAACGGCAGCAACCTGCAATTGCTTTCACTGGCAGTCAACGACCGCCTGCTGAACGAGGGCGACTACGTTGTAGTTGGTGAAACGCTGACGATTCTTGACGCACCTGCCACATGTGTTCTGAAGTCTGAGGTTCTGATTCATCCGGCGGCCAATACTGCGTTGGAGGGCTTGTATATTTCCGGTGAATTCCTGCTTACACAATGCGAAGCCCAGGGGTTCAGAAAGATCACCTGGTTCCCTGACCGACCGGATGTCATGACCAGTTACCGGGTGACGCTGGTAGCCGATAAATCTGACTACCCCATATTACTGTCGAACGGAAATGAAATGGATCGGGGGGATTTACCTGATGGACGCCATTGGGTTCGTTGGCAGGACCCATTCCCGAAACCCGCTTACCTGTTTGCGCTGGTGGCAGGGGATCTGGCGTTGATTGAAGAGCATTTTATCACTCGCAGCGGACGTCATGTCGCATTGAAGATCTATGTTGAGGCGGAAAATACAGATCGTTGCGATCACGCGATGGCGTCACTGATTAACGCCATGCGCTGGGATGAAGACCGGTTCGGTCTGGAGTATGACCTGGATGTCTATCACATCGTTGCCACCAATGATTTCAATATGGGGGCGATGGAGAACAAGTCGCTGAACATATTCAATACAAAGTACGTGCTGGCACGGCCGGATACGGCGACCGATACGGACTACCGGGGTATCGAGGGTGTGATCGGGCATGAATATTTTCACAACTGGACCGGCAACCGCGTTACCTGCCAGGACTGGTTTCAGTTAACGCTGAAGGAAGGGCTGACTGTATTCAGGGATGAGGAGTTCTCGGCGGATATGCAATCGCGGGCAGTGAAGCGCATACAGGTTGTCCGTGACCTGCGCATTCGCCAGTTCCCGGAAGACGACGGCCCTATGGCTCATCCCATTCGTCCGGATCACTACGTTGAAATCAATAATTTTTATACCGCCACGGTCTATCAGAAAGGCGCAGCCATCATCCGCATGTATCACACGCTATTGGGAGAGAGTGGTTTCCAGAAGGGAATGAAACTGTATTTTGAGCGACACGATGGTCAGGCCGTGAGCTGTGATGATTTTCTGGCCGCGATGGAGGATGCCAACGGTGCGAACCTGGAACATTTCTCCCGCTGGTACAGCCAGTCCGGTACACCGCAAGTCAGCGTGACAGACCACTATGATGCCGCGACACGGAAATATACACTGACGCTCAAGCAACGTACTCCACCGTGCCCGTATCAAGCTGAGAAGCAGCCACTGGTACTGCCGTTTGCACTGGCTTTGCTGAGTGCGGACGGCAAAGAATTGCCGCTGCAACTGGAAGGCGAGGCGGAAGCCGCCGAGACATGCCGCCTGCTGGTTATTGAAGACAGCCAGCAGGAGTTTACCTTTACCAACATCCCCGAAGCGCCGGTGCCATCCCTGTTCCGGGATTTCTCTGCACCGGTCAAGATTCTCTATGACTACACTTCGACACAACTGGCCACATTGATCGAACACGACAGTGATGCCTATGTGCGTTGGGATGCCACACAGCGTATGGCTGTGAACGCCATCCTTGAACAGTGCCGGCGCCAAGCGGAGGGCCTGGAATTACGACTGGATCCTGATTTGGTAAAAGCATTCAGGGGAATTCTTACAGACCAAAAGGCCGATCCGGCCTTGCTGGCCGAGGCCATGACCTTACCGGATGAAGACTACCTCGCTGACCAGATGAAGGTCGTTGATGTCGATGGCATTCATGCGGCGCGACAGTTTATCCGTAAAGGCTTGGCCGGCCACCTGGAAAATCTGTTTGCCGGGCGTTATGCCGCACTGAATGATGGTGTCGCTTATCAGAAATCACCCGCAGCAATGGCTCGCCGTAGTCTTAAAAATATCTGCCTGTCTTACCTGCTGGAAACTGAATCCGGTGAATTGCTGGCCACCGCGCAGGTTGAATCAAGTGACAACATGACCGATACGCTGGCAGCCATTCGTGGCTTGATTTTTGTTGATTCGCCGCGTGCTGAAAAGGCCTTGGAAGAGTTTGAGCGCAAATGGATCGATGATGCCCTGGTGATGGACAAGTGGTTCATCATGCAAGCGATCAAACCTGGTAAACAAACGGTCAACAGGGTGCGGGAATTAATGCAACACCCTTCATTCAGCATCAAAAACCCAAACAAGGTTCGCGCCCTGATCGGTGTATTTTCCATGCTGAATCCGACCGGTTTCCATGCTGCGAACGGTTCAGGTTACCGGTTTCATGCTGACCGGGTGATTGAACTGGATCCGATAAACCCGCAGATGGCTGCCAGGATGGCGTCAGCATTTAACCGCTGGAAGCGGTACGATGATGGCAGGAAAGCAATGATGAAATCTGAACTTCAGCGCATCTCTTCCATACACACTTTGTCAGGTGATGTTACTGAGATTCTTAACAACGCGTTGCGATAACTCAGTGCCGGTTTCGAGCTTGCGCAGAGTTGCAGTTTTTTTGCTGGGTGTCGCGCTGCTCCAGGCTTGCGCTGCCCCGCCTGTGAACGTGGCCCATGGCTTGAAGATAGAAGGCCTGGTCATTGAGAATCAGACTGAGATGTGGGTTTCGGCCGCCAGGTTGCTGGTACCGGTGACCGGAGCATTCGTTTCCTGCGGCAATATTTCCCCCGGAACCAGATGCTCCACGACCTTTCCCGAAACTGACTATAGTGGTAATCCCGTAGAGTTTACCTGGAGCCAGGCCGGCCGGATTCATTCAACCGGCGAATTCGTCATGCAGATTCCTGATGATGTAGATCTGGACAGGCCCGCCGCGGTTATGGTTGTTATCGCTGCACCCGGTTCTGCCGGTGCCACCATCGTGCAGGACCCTTCTGCAGAACCTTGACAGAGGGCTTAAGCGTCTTTCAGGGCGCTTAAAAATAATTGACGCTCAAGATCTGCCTCATGGCGGGCTGGAAATTTGACCGGCAGCCGAAGGTCGGTACTGAAGGGGATATTGAACTGATACCCTTCCTCATTATCCGCGACAAAAACCCGGCTGACCAATGCGACTTGTTCAAGGACTATCGCAAAGCCCTGCAGTTCATAAATTGTCCTGCTCATAAGTGATCTCCTGAGAGGCCTGGCAAGTGTTGGCCGGCCCTGAATTAAATCATTGTAAACGACGATTGACCGGCAAAGTGGTGCTTTGCTTTCTGCTTGTTCAGTAAACATTCACCTTTAAGCTGCTATCCTTGCTTTCAAGATGTTATAAAGCCATGGGTTCCGTTGATGGAGGCTGTATGAAAAAGTTATTGGTATTGCTGTTGCTGCCGCTGCTGGCAGGTTGTGTAAGCTACTATTATCCCGAAACAGCAATCCAGGACGGCGTCTATTATGCTGAGGATGACCCGGCTTACGTTAATAACTCCTATGTAGATTATTCTTACGGCTACGCCGGTGCAGCGTACTACCCCTGGTGGTCCATGGACTATTTTTACCTTGGGTATGGACCGCGCGTTAGCTATGGCTATGGTGATTATGGCTATGGTTACGGTGGGTATGGGTACGCTGGAGGCGGTTTCTCACTCGGGATTTCATACGGATATTCACCGTGGTACTACCCGTATTACAACTACCCCTATTACGGTTATTACTCGCCCTGGTATCACCCGTTCAACAACTACGGATATGGCGACCACCACAAGCGCGGTCATCACCGGGGTGATGATCGGGGTGGCGAGCATAACCGCTATGCAGGAAATGACCGCATTTACCGCAGAAACCGTGGTGGTGAAGATGAAGACGGCAATGAAGACCCTTCAGGGCGCCGCAGTGGCAGTAATACAGGCAGCTACGCTACATCGCCGGTCAGGCGCTATGTATCTACCGGCCCTGCCGGGTATTCCGGAAACCAGGGTATGGTGATCAGGAATCGCGAGACGGCTAAAATCGGTAAAAGCCGGTTAGAGCCGGTCAAAAAAGAGCCGCTGCAGGTAACCACTCCGACACGCGCCACGGCCCGTATCGCACAGCCTGACTACCGTTATAGACGAAGTGGGGGTGAAATCCGTTATCGCTCTGCTGCCAAGCAAGGCCGCTCACGTACCGGTCCGGTCGACAACAGGTTGTCCGCAGAAAGCAATGCGGTTGTGAGCGCCCCGATACGCAGCAATTACCGTTCCCGGCAGGGTGGTGGTGAAATCCGCTACCGGTCAGGCACCAAGCAAGGCAAGTCCCGCACCAACCCGGTACGCACCAGGCCATTTGCTTCAACCGCACCTTCCAAAGGGGTTTCATCCGCAACGGCACCCTCACAAACACCGTTTGTCCCGGCCCAACGGAGCAATTACAGACAATATGCCGATGGCAACGCCACCCGCCAGTCTTACGGCAGAGCACCTTCTGCAAACTCACGCCCAGCCACGCGATCAAGAGCCAGGGCACCTGCAGCAAGCAGCTATCGCTCTCCTGCCCGTTCTTCAGGTTCTGTTCGAAGCAGCTCAGGCCACAGCAGTTCAGGGAGCGTCAAGCGTCACAGATAGTGAATTCGCCGCCACCCGCCATGCAGGCCGCTCCTGGAGCGGCCGCATGACGATCGGCAGTCGAGGTTTTCTGCCGATGTGCTAAAGTTTCCCATCTTTTAGCTTGGGTCCGTTAGCAGATGGCAGACTTCATCGGTGAGTTGCGTGAACGTCGGGTTTTGCCAGCGGTCGGCGTGTATGTGGCAAGTAGCTGGGTGCTGATTGAAATACTTGACCGCCTGCAACAAGCTCAAAACATGCCGCAACTGGCATTGGCTTCGGTCAATTATGCGCTGGCCATATGGAAGGATGCCGATGATGGGTATGTCATGGCTGACCGGGCGAAGCGCCTGGCTGCAGAATTGAGAGCCATGGATCAATAGGTGACATTTCCCCTTGGTTTTCAGTACAATACGCGGCCCATATTTAGCCGGACAGGCATTTGAATCAAGCAAACACATTTGACGTTATAGTGATAGGCGGTGGTCATGCGGGTACGGAGGCTGCGCTGGCGTCAGCACGGAGTGGTGCCGATACACTGTTGTTGACCCACAGCATCGAAACCATCGGCCAGATGAGTTGCAACCCGGCAATCGGCGGCATCGGCAAAGGCCACCTGGTTAAAGAAATTGATGCGCTGGGGGGGGTAATGGCAACCGCTGCTGATGCCGCCGGAATTCAGTTACGCACTCTGAACCTGAGCAAGGGGCCGGCGGTGCGCGCCACACGTGCGCAATGTGACCGCAATCTGTATCGGGCCCACATACGTGCAGTGGTTGAGAACCAGTCCAGGCTAAGCATATTCCAGCAAGCGGTTGATGATCTGTTGCTGGAGGACGAGCAGATAACCGGTTGCCGTACCAGCATGGGTCAGACTTTTTATGCGCAAGCTATCGTTTTGACCACCGGAACTTTTCTTGGTGGCAAAATCCACATGGGCGAGCGTCACAGCGCCGGGGGCCGGGCAGGCGACCCACCTTCGGTTTGTTTGGCAAAACGATTGCGTGAATTACCGTTTAATGTCGGTCGGTTAAAAACCGGCACACCGCCGCGTATTGACGGCAAGAGTGTGGATTTCACCCATTTGCAGGTACAGCACGGTGACGTGCCACGACCGGTATTCTCATTTATGGGTACGCATGATGATCAGCCCGAGCAGGTCAATTGCTGGATCACCCATACGTCCGAAAAAACCCATGCAATAATTCGCTCAGCTCTGCACCGCTCACCGTTGTACACGGGTAGCATTAACGGCGTGGGGCCGCGTTATTGCCCGTCGATTGAGGATAAAATAGTGCGCTTTGCGGAGCGTAGCAGCCATCAGATATTTATTGAGCCGGAAGGCTTGCATAGCCGTGAACTGTATCCGAACGGGATATCGACCAGCCTGCCTTTCGATGTGCAGGTCGAATTTGTCCGCAGCATAAAAGGTTTCGAGAACGCGCATATCACGCGGCCGGGCTATGCGATCGAATATGATTTTTTTGACCCGCGCGGTTTGAAATCCAGCCTTGAGACCAAACCGGTCGCAGGGTTGTTTTTTGCTGGTCAGATCAATGGCACAACGGGTTATGAAGAAGCGGCGGCCCAGGGCCTGATCGCCGGATTGAACGCGGCGCGCAGGGTGCGTGGTGAAACAGCATGGACACCCCGTCGGGACGAAGCCTATATGGGGGTGTTGATCGATGACCTGATAACCCAGGGTACGCGGGAGCCCTACAGGATGTTCACCAGCAGGGCGGAGTACCGTTTGCAGTTGCGGGAAGATAATGCGGACCTGCGTTTGACCCAGGCCGGTCGCCGACTTGGGCTCGTTAATGATGAGCGCTGGCAGGTTTTCAAGAAGAAAAAAGCAGCCATTGAAGCCGAGCAGCAAAGACTGGGCTCCATCTGGGTTACGCCCGATAATGATATCGGCAGGTCGCTCCATGAAACACTTGGCGTGGCGCTGAGCAAAGAATCCAGGGCGCTGGATTTGCTCAAGCGACCGGAGATCGGCTATTCAGGCTTGATGAAAGTGGCAGGTCTGGGTCCCGGCAGCGACGATGTAAAAGTTGCGGAACAGGTTGATGTGCAGGCGCGCTATGCGGGTTACGTGACGCGCCAGGCAGGAGAAGTTGAAAAGAACCAGCGCAATGAACATACCCGGATTCCCGGGGGCTTCGATTATTCGCAGGTAAAGGGGCTTTCAGCAGAACTGCAGGAGAAATTACAGCACACCCGGCCCCAGAGTATCGGACAGGCTTCACGCATTCCGGGCATGACGCCTGCCGCCATTTCGTTGCTGCTGGTATACCTGAAGCGCCGGGGAAATGGCCGCCAGGTGGCCTGAACGAGAAATAATTCTCACTATCACAAATAAGCAACGATAGATTTACATCTTTTTAACCTGCAAAAAGGTATTCTAAGCGCGTAAGTTGACTGTGCCTGGTGTATCGCATCTCATGACAGGCAGTCCCCACACTTCTATGCCTTTGGCGATGCACCAATTCCAACCCCGGCTCTTTAGCCGGGGTTTTTTTTCTTGCCAGCGGGGAGCTTTTCTACGCTTTTGCTTGGGCAATAAAAGTGCTAAACATAGTGACCACCAGCCGTTATGCGATAGAATCCGGGGAGCACGACAATAACGCTACCAGGTTTTGGTACAGGCACGGCAAACACTATCCAGCCTGCCAATGTGGCACGCAGCGAGTAGAATATATCCAGTATGAAAAATTCCAGTTTTGAGGTCCACTTCGGTGGCCCCGACACACGCAACGGCGCATTGCGTGACCTTCTCGCCGAACGAATTGCTGCGGTGCCGCCGGGTGGCAGAATTGATTGGGTTACCTATTATTTCCGTGATCGCCCGCTCGCCCACGAACTGATGGAAGCCGTGCGCAGGGGCGTGCGGGTAACATTGACGCTTGAGCAGAGACCCCGCATCGCAGCGGCTAACCAGGCGGTTATTGCCTTGTTATCTGGTGAAAATGGTCTGGGTTCGGGCTTGCGCATGATTTCTCTGCCGGGCGTGCCATCGCCGCGTGGGCTTGCCTGGAAACCACAGGTTCACGAGAAAATATACTGCTTTTCCCACCCTGAACCTGTTGCGTTCCTGGGGTCCTTCAATCCGTCAAATGACTCCCCGGAAGAAATGCCGGCGATCCTGGATAAAATAGGTGATCATAACGTTGCTCATAACGCATTGGTTGCTGCAAAGAACCCGCAGATGGCAGCGGCGCTGGCAGAGCATGTTCGTGCCCTCAACCAGGGTGGCTCCTCTTTGTTCTATCGGTTTTCCAGTCGCGCGCAGCGATCGCTTGATTTTGGGGATACCGTATTCTATTTTTGGCCACGCATGGGCGCGCACCCCATCGAACGGTTGCTGGCCGGTTTCGGCCCCGGCAGCCGGGTCAGGATTGCTGCTTCCCATATACGCAGTCCCGGTTCGGTCGGTTGCATGGTCGACCTGGCCCGGCGTGGTGCTCGGGTTGAAGTCCTGTCTGAACACACCAAAAGGCGGGTACCGCACAAGACGGAGCGACGGCTGTCAGCCGCCGGTATATCCTTCCGGCGGATTGGGCAGGCCATCAATGTGCCGATGCACCTCAAGTTCGTGCTGGCAGAAAACGATTCGGTCCGCCAGGCTGTCTTTGGCAGTTTCAACTGGACCATACCTTCATACTGGCTCAACCACGAAATTGCAGCGGTCACCCGCGACGATTCGGTATTCGGTGCGTTTGAAGCCCATTGGAACAGTTTATTGGGGGTCGGTCTGTCGTGATGGAAGGGCAAGCCACGCCGCCAACGCTAATTATTCCTGTTGAAAGCCAGGTGCGTGAACTGGACGCCAAGCTGCTGCTGGCATGCTGCGCGGCGGAGCGAGGCTATCCTGTCATCATCGGCTCAAGGGCATTTGTGCATTTTAAAATAGGTGGTATGCCACAGGGTATCTACGTGGCAAAAAGTATGCGCAGCCTCAGTAATATAATGTATGGCCTGATTCGAAAACTGGGTCACGAGATCATTGCCTGGGAGGAGGAGGCGCTGGTGCACCCGCCGGCAGAAATATTCTACTCACTGCGCCTGTCTCCCGGGACGATGCGCCATATCTCCCGACTGTTTGCCTGGGGAAAAGACAACGAGAGCCTGATGCAGCAGTATCCTGAGTTGCCTGATGGCCTGGAGATTGACGTTACCGGCAACCCCCGTGGCGATATGCTGCGCGCTGAGTTGCGGCCTTACTTCGCGCAACAGGTGGGGAAGATTCAGGCAAAATACGGCGATTTTATTCTTGTAAATACAAATTTCACTGACGTAAACCCCTACCTGCCCACGATAGGTTTATTCGTACCTTCTGATAATACGGGCAAGCCCCCGCGCATGGGGCAGGCAGGTAAGGGAATGCCGCGGGAATTTGCTGCGGGTTTGGCGGTTCACAAGCAGGCCATCCTGGAGGATTTCATGGCTATGATCCCTGCGCTGGAACAGGCTTTCCCGGACATGACGATCATCATCCGCCCCCACCCGAGCGAAAACCACAGTCTCTACCACGATCTGGCTGCGAAGAGTTCACACATTCTGGTCACCCATGAGGGTAATGTGCTGCCCTGGCTGCTGGCCAGCAGGGCACTGGTCCATAATGGCTGTACCACGGCTGTGGAAGCTTATGCAATGGACGTTCCGGCAGTGGCCTACCTGGCGACCCTCAATGAACGCTATGACTATGATTTTCAGGGTGTGCCCAACCACCTGAGCCAACAGTGCTTTAATCTCGACACGCTGATTGAAAGTCTGCGCAACATTCTGAACGGGGTGGCTTTGCCCCCCCATGATACGGTCCGTGAAGAACTGATGGCGTCTTTCGTGGATGCCAGGCAGGGTTCGCTGGCAAGCGAGCGCATACTCGACGTGCTGGACGCGCAGTACCGCAATGGTAAAATAATTACTGTACCCTCGAAGGGTAGCCATCTCCAGGCTCGAATGCTGACCTGGATAAAGGCAGCCCTGACGCGCCTGAACATGCAGCGTCCCGGCCCCAACCGGCTTGCTTACCATGATCACCGATTCCCACGCATCAGCGTTCCTGAAGTTGCAGAGAGAATCGGTCGCCTGGGGCGGACTCTGCAACGCTTCGACAGTGTACGGGTTGAACAGTATTCCGAGCATATCTTCCAGATAAGGGCCTGAAAACAATGAATCCGAATATTCCAAAAATTGTGGCTGAAATTGGCTGTAATCACACAGGCGATATGGCAATTGCCCATGAAATGATTGGTATCGCAGCGACTTTTGCCAAATGTGACTACGCCAAGTTTCAAAAACGCGCCAACCGGGAACTGCTTACACCTGAAGAATACGCCAGGCCACACCCCAACCCGGTCAACGCCTACGGTGCGAGCTATGGGGAGCATCGCGAGTTCCTGGAATTCGACCTGGAGCAACACCGGCAATTAAAAAAATGGTGCGAAGACTTTGGTATCGGCTATGCATGTTCTGCCTGGGAATTGACGTCTGCGAAAGAAATCGCCAGCCTGGAACCAGACTACATTAAAGTCCCCTCTGCCTGTAATCTGGATTTCGTGATGCTACGCTGGTTAGCGCAAGACTTTGCCGGGGGCATTCATATCTCACTGGGTATGACCACGCCGGACGAGCAGGCAAGCATCATGCAACTGATGCGTGATGAGGGTGCCGCAGATCGTGTTGTACTCTATGCCTGCACTTCCGGCTACCCGGTACCGTTTGACCAGGTTTGTCTGCTCGATATCGAAGACATCGCGCAACGGTTCGCTGAAGAAATACAATCGCTGGGGTTCTCCGGTCACCACCTCGGAATTGCGGCTGACATCTCGGCGTACACGCTGGGAGCAAACTGGATTGAACGACACTATACGCTGGACCGGACCTGGAAGGGCACAGATCATGCGGCATCGCTGGAGCCAGACGGACTGCGCCGCCTGGTGCGCGACCTGAAGGCAGTCAATCAGGCATTGACCCGCAAGCACCAGCCAATACTCGAGATCGAGATCGAGCAACGCAGGAAGCTCAAGCGCCTGTATGGTGAGCAGGCAGATTGATGCGCTGGGTTGCCTACATGCCGCTGCGCGGTGGGTCGAAGTCCATCCCCGGCAAGAATATCCGTTTGTTGGCCGGCAAACCCCTGTTCGCGTGGTCGCTCGGGCAGGCTGTTGAATCCGGTTGCTTCGACAAAATCTATGTCGGCACCGATGCTGACCCGGTCCGTGATGCTGTCGAAACTCTGTTTTCCGGTAGTGTCAGCCTGATCGAAAGGTCCCCGAAAACCTGTACGGATGATGCTTCCACAGAGAGTGCGCTGCTGGAGTTTTCGGCTCAGGCAGACTTCGACGTGTTATGCCTGATCCAGGCAACTTCTCCGCTCACATGCGCTGCCGATTTCTGTGCAGCCCAGCGCCTGTTCCTGGCCGAGAACGCCGATTCCCTGCTGACTGCTACAAGGACAAAACGGTTTTTCTGGACCCCGGAAGGCGAGGCACTGAACTATGTGCCGTCTGCACGGCCGAGGCGGCAGGAATTTACCGGCAGCTTCATGGAAAATGGTGCGTTTTATTTTACCCGGCGGGAAACGCTTGAGCGAACCCGTTGCCGTTTGGGGGGGCAGGTAAGCATTTATGAGATGCCCGCGGAAACTGCGACGGAAATCGATGAGCCGGACGACTGGGAACGTATGGAAAACACTCTGCAGCAACGTTACCAGCGCACAAGCGAAAACAGGATTAACCACATCCGCGGCCTGGTTATCGATGTCGACGGTACATTGACGGATGGCGGTATGTACTACGGCGCGCAAGGTGAGGCACTGAAAAAATTTAATACACGCGATGCGCACGGAATGCAGCGAGTGCAGCGTGCGGGCCTGCATCTCTGTGTCATGACACAGGAACAGAGTGAGGCGGTGCACGCGCGGATGCTCAAGCTTCAAATAAAAGACTACTACCCGGGTGTGACGGATAAACTGGGTAAATTGCATGCCATCGCGCAAGCATGGCAACTGCCTCTGGATGCGATCGCGTTCGTCGGCGATGACCTCAACGACCTGGCATGTTTGCAGGCTGTCGGCCTGTCCTGCTGCCCACGTGATGCCGTGTTGGCAATCAGGTCTGGCGCCGACTACGTGGCCGCCCATGACGGCGGTGCCGGAGCGGTTCGGGACGTCTGCGACATGCTCTTGAGGCACCAACCGACTTCACCGGTTGCAGATTGACGGGCGTAAAACGTAGTGACCGCTATCCGTTTTGCGATAGAATCCATCGTAATCAAATACACGGTCTACAGAATAATTAAAGGGCTCAGCCAGTGAATAACGATCAGACTCCACCCGTCAGCAATTTTATTCGGAATATTGTTAAACGCGACCTCGAATCCGGCCAACATGACAGGATCGTTACCCGTTTTCCGCCCGAACCCAATGGCCATCTACATATTGGCCATGCCAAGTCCATTTGCCTGAACTTTGGTATTGCCGCAGAGTTTGGCGGCACCACCAATTTGCGCTTTGATGACACCAACCCCCTCAAGGAAAGTGAGGATTATGCCCAGGCCATCATGAATGATGTGCGCTGGCTGGGGTTTGAGTGGAGTGAACTGTGCCACGCCTCAGACTACTTTCAGCAGTTATACGACTATGCCGTCCACCTGGTAAGGAACGGCAAAGCCTATGTCGATAGCCAGGATGCCGAGACCATGCGTGCCAGTCGTGGCACCTTGAAAAATCCCGGTACCAACAGCCCATTTCGTGATCGCCCGGTGGCGGAAAACCTGGATTTACTGCAACGCATGAAGAACGGTGAGTTTGCCGATGGTGAACATGTTTTGCGAGCCCGCATCGATATGGCTTCCCCGAACATGAACTTGCGCGATCCGGCCATCTACCGCATCCGGAAGGTGGCACATCACCGCACCGGTGAGCAATGGAATATCTACCCCATGTATGACTGGGCACATGGTATTTGTGACGCCATTGAAGGTATTACTCATTCACTTTGCACCTTGGAGTTTGAAGATCATCGGCCGTTATATGACTGGTTCCTGGACAATATCCCGGTGGCCTGCCACCCGCAGCAAATAGAATTTGCGCGCGGCAACCTGGATTTCACGGTCATGAGCAAGCGCAAGCTCAGGCAACTGGTTGAAGAAGGGCATGTATCGGGTTGGGACGACCCGCGTATGCCGACCCTGGCCGGTTTGCGCCGCCGTGGCTATACGGCAAGGTCTATCCGCAAGTTCTGGAAAGAGGCCGGTGTATCCAAGGCTGAGAGCATCATTCCCATGGCCGTGCTGGAGAATGCCATCCGGGATGACATGAATGCTAACGCGCCACGGGTAATGGCTGTGCTGGATCCCGTCAAAGTGGTGCTGACCAACTATCCTGAAGGCGAAAGCGAAATACTGGAGGCGCCATCCCACCCCCAGAAACCGGAAATGGGCAGTCGTTCCGTGCCGCTGAGCCGGGAAATCTGGATAGAGCGTGGTGATTTCATGGAAGACCCCCCGCGCAAATTTTTCCGCTTGCGCCCGGGAGGCGAGGTGCGTTTGCGGAATGCTTTTATTATCAAATGTACGGATGTGCACAAGGATTCTGAAGGCAGGGTCAGCGAAATTCATTGTGAATATGACCCGGAAAGCCGCACTGGCCTGCCGGGTGCTTCGCGCAAGGTCAAGGGCACCATTCATTGGGTTTCGGTGGCGCACGGTGTCAATGCTGAAATACGCCTGTATGACCGTTTGTTCAGCGTGGCCAATCCGCTGGCTGAGAAGCAACGTGATTACCTTGAGTTTCTGAATCCGGATTCGTTGCAGGTCATAACCTCTGCCGTGGTGGAGCCGGCTGCAGCACAGGGCAAGCCGGGTGACTTCTTTCAGTTTGAACGAGTGGGTTATTTTACAGTAGACCCGGACAGCAGCGACTCGGAGCGGCCGGTTTTGAACCGCACTGTCTCATTGCGCGATTCCTGGGCAAAAATGCACAAATAATCTATGCGCAGGCGTATTAACGGGCGCTTAGTGACTTGAGGCACACTCGCATTTGTCGTCTTTTTGCTAGAATTTTATTTCAACAGTACTGGATGTAAGGGAGTTTGTTATGGACTGGATTGGACTTGGCCTGATTGTCGCCGCAATATTTTTTGCGATTTCAATCTACAATCGCCTGGTTGCGGGCAGAAATCGATTCAAGAATGCATTTGCACAAATCGATGTACAACTCACCCGGCGCCATGATCTTATTCCCAACCTGGTGGAAACTGCCAAGGGCTATATGAAACACGAGCGTGAGACGCTTGAAGCTGTCATCACCGCACGTAATGTCGCTGTAGCGGGCCTTAAAACGGCTGCAAAAGACCCTTCAGATCCAGCCGCCATGAAGCAGCTGGCACAGGCAGAGCAAGGGCTTTCCGGTGCTCTGGGCAGGTTGTTTGCCTTGTCGGAGTCATATCCCGACCTGAAAGCCAACCAGAACATGATGCAGCTATCCGAGGAATTGACCACCACCGAGAACAAGGTGGCTTTTGCACGCCAGGCCTATAACGACTCCGTCATGCAGTACAACAACCTGCGTGAGTCGTTTCCGAATAACTTCCTGGCTGAACGCTTCAACTTCCAGCGTGCAGAGTTATTGGAAATTGAGGATGAAGAAAAACGTCAGACACCGCAGGTTTCGTTCTAGGCTGCCCATCGGAATGTTGGCAACCCTTGTCAGGCAGTTACCCGAAGCCACACTTCGTCAATGAACTTTTTCGCATATCAGGATCAGGCGCGGCGTCAGAGCCGCTGGCTGATCTTTTTGTTTATCCTCGCTGTTATCATCATTATCGTGACGATCGATATCGTCATGCTGATCGCGTTCGGCGTGCTGGACGCCGAACAGCAGCAGACTTTGCTCAGCCTTCAGATGTGGAAAAACAATGCACCGGTGCTGTTGGCTGGTGCGCTCGTAACTGCGGCTGTGATCTTGCTGGCAAGCCTGTTCAAGACGATGGCCTTGCGCTCGGGCGGCGGTAAAGTTGCCCGTGACCTCGGTGGAACGCTGGTGGAGGCCGATGCGCGTGACCCGTTGCGCCGGCGTCTGTATAACGTGGTGGAAGAGATTGCACTGGCATCGGGTGTTCCGGTGCCGCAAATTTATGTGCTCGACCAGGAATCAGGCATCAATGCTTTTGCGGCCGGTTTTACACCTGCAGATGCTGCGGTTGCAGTTACCCGGGGTGCATTGGAGAAACTGAGTCGCAATGAACTGCAGGGTGTTATTGCACATGAATTCAGCCATATATTCAATGGTGATATGCGCCTGAATATTCGTCTGATGGGTGCCCTGTTTGGTATTTTGATCCTGGCGTTGATCGGGCGGCGGGTGCTGCAGGGCTCTTACTACATGGGCCGTTCTAAAAACAGCAAAGGCGGCGCAGTCATATTCATTGCTGTGGCCGTTATGCTGGTCGGGTATATTGGCCTGTTTTTCGGGCGCTGGATTAAATCGGCAGTGGCCAGGCAGCGTGAATACCTGGCAGATGCCTCGGCCGTGCAGTTTACCCGCGATCCGGATGGCATTGCCGGTGCTTTGAAAAAAATCGCCGTCTACAGCGATGCCTCCTATTTGAATGTCGAAAGCGAAGAAGTCAGTCACATGCTTTTTGGTGATGGTGAACGGACTAAAATGTTCGCCACCCACCCGCCTTTAAGCGAACGTATCGCACGGATTGACCCTTCATTCACTGCTGAAGACCTGACCAGCCTTGCGACACGAATACAACGCGAGCAGGAAAGTCAGGCCAGACAAGCTGTCAAAGAGGAGCAGCAGGCAAAAAAACAGGGGGGTGGAATGTTCGATGCCGGCAATATTGTTGACCAGATCGGCAGCCCGGATTTCTCCCGGATATTGATGGCGGCGACATTGGCAGCGTCTATTCCAGAGCAGATCAGTCGGGCGGCACACTCATCTGAGTGGGCGACAGAAGTCCTGTTTTATTGCCTGTTGGACAAGGATACCGAGGTCCGTGAGCGGCAGTTGCTGTCAGTCGCTCAGCATATGGGTAGTGATAGCGAATCCCGTGTCCGGGGTTTGCTGGGCGCTGCTCCGGAGTTGCCACGGGAGCAACGCCTGCCACTGGTCGGCATGGTCTTTCCGGAACTGAATCGGCGACCGCCGGACTATGTCAGTAACGTACTCAATACGATTAAAGACCTCAGTGAGGCTGATGGGCGCATTGACGTGTTCGAGTACATGCTGGCGAAGATTATTGCCCAACAGGTATGGGAATCAATGAATCCGCAGAAGGTCAGAATGTCCGGGAAAAAGTCCCTGCGGCAGGTTATGGATAACGCGCTGAATGTGATTGCCGTGCTGGCGCAACAGGGCCAGGAAAGTACAGCAGATATCCAGGGTGCTTACGCTACAGGTGTTACTGCGCTGGGTTTGGAAAACCCGGCCGCCATACCGCATTTCGAAGACTGGCACCAGGTGCTGGATGATGTCCTGCCGCTGCTTGATCAGCTCAAGCCGGCCGCCAAGGAAAAACTGGTCAAAGCAATGGTCGCCACGGTGATGGCTGATAACCGTGTAGCAGTTGAGGAAATGGAATTTCTGCGCGTCGTCTGCGCCTTGATTCATGTGCCTCTGCCGATGATTACTGGTGGTGAGGCCTAGTGTGGGTCACTTTTTACACTCCGTAATATCGTCTCCGCGCATTTTTCCGCAATCATGATGACCGGCGCATTGGTGTTGCCTGACACCAGTGTGGGCATGATGGAGGCATCCACGACGCGCAGTTGCCTGACCCCATGTACCCTGAGATTTGAATCCACCACCGCCATTGGGTCATTGCCCATTTTGCAGGTGCCGACAGGGTGATACACCGTTTCAGCTTTGCGGCGGATAAAATCCACCATCTCAGCAAGTGTCTGGACGGATTCCTCCGGAAAAATAAACCCATCACGGAGTGAGTCAAATACTGGCTGATTGAAGATCTCTTTTGACAGTCGTGCACATTCCAGCATCATCTCAAGATCATGGTCGGCTTGCAGGTAATTGGGTTGAATTGCAGGCGGTCTGGACGGGTCTGCGGATTTCAGGCAGATTTCGCCACGGCTCTGCGGGCGGAGCTGGCAGGCGTGTATGGTCATGCCGCGACCGGGTAGCAGATTGCGACCATGGTTATCCAGCATTGCAGGCAGGAAATGAAACTGAATATCCGGCCTTGAATCTACGGCCAGGCGACTGCTGATAAAACCACCGGCCTCCGCCAGGTTTGAAGTGGCCGGGCCCCTTTTGCCCAACAGGTATTTAAGGCCTGCCAGTGCGTGATTGAGCTTGTCATAGGTGTCGTGGCTGGAACTGGATATCAGCGTGCAAATATCGAGATGATCCTGCAGGTTCTTGCCCACACCTGGCAGTTCATGTCTAACCGGGATTTGTTTGTCTTGCAGGTTGTCTGCCGGCCCGATGCCCGACAGCATCAATAACTGCGGTGAGTTGATCGCACCTCCGCACAGTATGACCTCCCCGGCAAAGAACTGACGTTGCCTGCCTTTGTGCGAAACTTCGACGCCATTGGCTACGCCACCTTCAAGCAGCACCTTTTGCGTCAATGCATGCGTTAATACCTGTAAGTTGGGGCGCTTCAGTGCGGGTTTCAGGTAGGCAACCGCCGAAGAGCAACGCCGGCCATTGCGTTGCGTGACCTGGTATATTCCAAAACCGCGCTGTTGTGGGCCATTGAAATCATTGTTTAGTGGATAGCCCATGTGCACGCCGGCCTGCACGAATACCTGGCTCAATGGATTGATGTACCTGAGATCCTGCACAGACAGTGGCCCGCCGGTCGCATGCAGGCTTGATGCACCGCGTTGCTGATCCTGTGCCTTCAGGAACCAGGGTAAAACGCCTTCAAAGTCCCAGCCGGGATTACCCAGCGCCTGCCAGCCGTCGTAGTCTTCCGGCTGGCCGCGCGTGTAAATCATCGCATTGATGGAACTGGAACCGCCCAGCAGCTTTCCGCGTGGCCAGAACAGTTTTCGCTGCTTCAGTGCCGCCTGCGGCTCGGTCATATAATCCCAGTTAATCCTGTGATTATTGCGTAACTGCCACAGACCGGCCGGCATGTGAACAAAGGGATTGCTGTCGCGCCCGCCTGCTTCCAGTAATAACACGCGGTTAGCAGGGTTTTCACTCAGGCGGTTGGCCATCACGCAACCAGCTGAGCCGGCACCAACAATAATGTAGTCGTATTCCATGTGTAAAACCCTGATTCAGGTACGATGCGCCATCATACCCAATGGTTGGGGAATCAGAAACCAAAGCTGAAGGAAATGGCCTGTGGCTTGACCCAAATCAGTTTCTACTGGTCACTTGTCGTGTCAGTAATGGGACTAAATCGGGTATAGTTGCCACACGATTATTTGGGGCACATGTTTTGACTTTAACGCGTCTTTCTTTGGGTAATCCGGTGGCTGTCATTGTTGCCGGCATACTGGTGGTGATATTCGGCATCCTCAGTTTGATGCGCCTGCCGATTCAGATGACACCGGAAATTGAACGTCCGGAGATTTCCATCACGACACCCTGGCGGGCGTCGGCACCCAACGAGGTTGAATCGGAAATCATCGAGCCGCAGGAAAACGTGCTGCGTAGCGTGCCGGGCCTGTTAAGAATGTCGTCAACCGCCAATTTCGGCAGCGGCTCCGTACAGATGGAGTTTGGTATAGGCACGGACATGAACCGCGCTTTGATTGAGGTCATGAACCGCCTGAACCAGGTGCCGAGATACCCGGTAGATGCCAACGAACCGGTCATCAGTGTTGGCGGTAACCAGTTTGGAAAGATCATTGCCTGGTTTGCAATTGGTAAAAAGGCCGGTAACCAAACACCCATTGAGTCTTACCAGGACTTCATCGAAGACACCATCGTCACCAGGCTGGAGCGCGTGCCGGGCGTATCCCGGACCGGTGTTTTTGGCGGTCGCGGGCATGAAGTGAGGATTACGTTCGACCCGTACAAGGCTGCAAATATCGGCCTCGACCTGACCTCGATTTCATCCGAGCTGGGGGCAAATGCCAATATCTCAGCTGGGAACACCGAGGTTGGCAGACGTCAATACACCATACGCTTCAGCGGTAAGTATGCCGTCGAATCACTGGGCGAACTGGTGCTTGAGTGGCGCGAAGGCAGGGCCATCCGCCTCAACGATATTGCCCGTATTGAGATGACCCTGGAGGACCCCTCAACGATACTGCATATGAATGGCGGCCCGTCGATTGCGATCAATGTCTCACCCGAATCAGGTGTCAATGTGCTTGAGGTAATGGCGAACCTCAAGGCCGCCGTGGCTGACCTGGCTGCCAACGAACTTGACCGTGCCGGGCTCACCATCAGCCAGAGTTACGATGAATCGTTGTATGTCAAAAGTTCTATCAAAATGGTGCGCAACAACCTGTTGTTGGGCATGGCCCTTGCGGTGGTTGTATTGTGGTGGTTCCTGCGAAAGTTCCGTGCCACGCTCATCGTGGCGCTGGCCATTCCCTTGTGTTTACTGGCCGCTTTCATTGTATTGAAGATTGCCGGGCGGACCCTGAATATCATTTCACTGGCGGGGCTTGCGTTTGCAACCGGGATGGTGCTTGATGCTGCGATCGTGGTATTGGAAAATATCTTCCGACAGCGTGAAGACGGCCGTGATGGTGATGAGGCCTCAGAACGTGGCACGATGCAGGTATGGGGAGCCTTGCTGGCATCCACCGCCACCACGGTTGCAATCTTTATGCCGGTCGTGTTTTTGCAGGATGAAGCAGGCCAGCTGTTCAGTGACCTGGCCATTACGATTTCGGCGGCAGTGATCGCGTCATTGATTGTTGCGGTGACAGTGCTGCCATCAGCAGCATCCAATTGGGTCAAGGGCAGCGCTATTGAGGACCTGCATCGCCATTGGTGGCGTTGGATAACCGACCACATCATGCGCTGGACAGACACGCCCCAACGTCGCTGGGCGTGGGTTGCCGGTTTGACAGTCATCCCGCTGATGCTGGCCCTT
>VAPH01028874.1_pt1 | contig 42748 bp, 36 predicted proteins | sample 3393861 | NCBI WGS metagenome assembly VAPH01 (sample SAMN08290439, study PRJNA428436) | hydrothermal vent metagenome | isolation source: Deep-sea hydrothermal vent chimney | place: Atlantic Ocean: South-mid Altantic Ridge | reverse complement strand
GGCGCTGGAACAGGACGCAGGCGAGTTTGAAATGGTTGAAACACCGGGCCTGAATGTCGATGGCGACGGCAACAAAGTATACGGTGGTCGCCTTGGCGCATATATTCCAGCCATAAAACTGGACATAGGCGCTTCTGGCGCGGCAGGTAGAGCTGCGGTGTGGGATACTAGCGTAGACCCAATCACCTACGAAAGATCAAGGGACTATCAAGCCATTGGTGCTGATTTCGCAACAAAATTCTTTGGTATTGATTTGCGCGGTGAGTACGTTAAACAAATGGTTGGCAAACTGACATCAAGCGCGGCCCCCGAAAGAGCTGAATGGAGTGCCTGGTATTCGCAAGTCGCTTACCTGGTTGCCCCCATTAAAACCGAAATTGCATTACGATACGGCGCCTATAATACACCGGATAGGACCAGCAATCGTACCCAAACTGCAATAAGTTTTAACTACCTGTTTGCCAACAATGTCATCGGCAAGGTGGGTTACGAGAACAATGAAATTCCTAACGAGTTAAATCCTAAACAAAAAGTTGATAATCGCATGCTGGTCCAGCTGGCTTACGGTTTCTAATAGAGGTGTTGAAAATGAAAAATTCAAAATCAAATAAATTCGCTAAAACGCTGATTACCGCAGTCACTTTAATGTTACTCATGCCTTTGGCCAATGCGTCTGATAACTGGCCTATCAAAGGAAATTTTGCCAAGGGGGCAAAAGCATGGGCCGACAATTGCACACGATGCCATAACGTACGCGATCCGAAGGAACTACGTGATGACCAATGGATTACCACAATATACCACATGCGTCTCAGGGCCGGCTTGACCGGGCAGGAAACCAGGGACATTGTCACCTTTATGCAGATGAGCAATTAGATATTTAATTAAGCAACTGGGTCAGGCCCTGAGAGCGAACTCGATGGTTGTATGTTCGTCACAAGGTCTGGCCCAAACTCTTAATTTAATAATAAACCTGGAATAATTTATTCTAAAGTTGTTCAAACGAGTTAATGCAAATATATTATTTATACTTGCAAGACATGTGGTTTGGTCCCTGGCACTTTAACGAACGTTCTGGCCAGAGGCTTTTAACATAATCAAGCACATCCCTTGCCTGTTTAGTTGTTATGGTTCCCTTCCATGCCGGCATGGTGTTGGGTCTGGGTGACCCCTCCAGTATTGTTCTTAATAGATCCTTATCCGTATGATGCCAGGTATGACCGGAACCATTTAACGTCGGTGGTGTAATAAATCCTGGGCTACGCAACATAGACGGTGGCGAGACCCCGCCGATTCCTTTTTTACCATGACACGCTACACAATATTTTTCAAATGTGGCGGCGCCCCTTTTAGCGGCTTTAGCATCAGGTGCCTTGCCGGTTTCAGCTAGAACCATTGCAGGTAAGATCGTAAGAAATAATACGAACATTGAAATTCTATTTTTAATTGGTTTAATAGTCATTTTTCGGGATAATTACTTTTCCATGTGTTAAGAATTTTTTCGGGCCAGTGACTCTGGAGCCAGGCAATAATCGAGTTAATATCTTTATCTGATAATTTATCTCCAAACGCCGGCATTTGCCCGCCCATTGGTTTGCCACCACCTTTTATCACCATTGTTAATACTTTTTTACTGTGATGCCAGGTGTGGCCACTGCCATCCAGCGGTGGAGGCGGGTAATTACCGCTAGCATCAGGTTCGTGCCAGTTTGGTGAACCCTGGGCAATTTTTCCATGACAAACTGCACAATTTTTAGCATATTTTACAGCGCCGAGCATGATAAATTTAGAATTCTGAACATCTTCGCCAGCAAGAACAATTTGATAATTAATTAAAAAACCTGAAATAAAAAATAACAGGATTAATTTTTTAGCGAGCATACTCATACACGACGTCCTGACAATAAAATACATTTATTATTTACGCTTTTCCAGCTTATTTGCTTTGTCCCATTTTTTCATGATGTCCTCAGGCCAGCGAGACTGTAACCAGGCAATGATTGAATCTATTTCTGTAATTTTTAATTTTTTTCCAAAAGGAGGCATACTGCCGCCCGTAGGAATACCGCCATAAAGAACACGCTGCCTCAAAATTGGCAGTGTGTGATGCCATGCATGGCCTGTTCCGTTTAAGGGTGGTGGTAACAGTTTGCCATCGGCACCCCTTGTGCGCCACCCCGGGTTTCCCTGGCCATGATGTCCGTGACAAACAGCACAATTCTCCCTGAATGTTTTTGCACCTTGCATAACAGTCGAAAAATCCCGTTTTATATCTTCTGCATAGACCTGGTTAGTCACTACCAAACTCATAATTATTAAGAATTTGTTTATTATTCTCATATCATAAAACCTCTTAAAAAAATCCCGCAAAATAAAGAGCAGGAAATTTTTTGTACCCAGTAGTTACAGCTACTACCACTTTTATTTATAAATTCAAATTACGAGTAAACATAAATATCGTTTCCATGTTCAAAATCAGTAATTTTCATATATCTGGCACGAACTAGCCCTAAATCGAATCCGTTTGAATATTAATGAATATAGTCACGTTACAGGTGACCGTCCAAATCAGGCGTAATTTTAGACAGCTCCATGAGATTTGCAAGCATGAATACCTAAAATTCCAATTTAATGTATGATTTATAAAAAGATATACGCGTAAACAACAAAAAAACCATTTATCATTGATTTCGGTCACATTAAATGAAAGTACAAAAAAATATAAACTACATCCCGGTAATACTATTCGCGGCCCTTTTTTTAATCCTGGCTGTGGTTTTTATTATCTTCCCGGGTATTGATCTGGCTTTTAGCTCGATATTCTACAATGAACAAGGCGGTTTCTATTTAAAAGAGAACTGGTTAGTTCAGTTCTCTTATCGAAAAAATAACTACCTGGTAATTGCCGCTACTCTGTCGCTGATTGTAATTTTAATATTGTCAAGTAAAAATAAACGGAAATACCTTGGCCTCGACAAAAAGGCCAGTCTATTTTTATTACTGGTGATGATTCTGGGGCCAGGTCTCGTTGTCAATAATGTTTTTAAAAATCAGTGGGACCGGGCCAGGCCCGACAAAATACAGGAATTCGGTGGCCAGAAGAAGTTTACCCCTGCATTTGTTATTTCTGACCAATGCGAAAAGAATTGCTCATTTGTCTCGGGTCATGCTGCCGCTATCTTTTTTTTCTCAGCCATTTTCCTGCTCGTAAATGACAGGCGAAGGTGGTGGGTACTGGCTTTTTCTATTCTCGCAGGTTCGCTTGTCGGATTTGGTCGCATTGTTCAGGGTGATCATTTTTTAAGCGACGTTATATTTTCATTTTTTATTGTTATGAGCGTCGCTATTATACTGTACTGGTTTATGTATATTCGAACAAATAACAAAAAGACTAGTCAGCAGTTTAAGTCTGATCACTGACTGTCTCCTGGCTGATAATTTTTTGCCAATACTGCCCGATATGTTTTTACAACCTTGCCGTTTCTCTTGCCAGTAAGCGTTGCAATATATTCAACACTATCGAAATATGGTTTGAATTTATTTAAGTCATAGGCCTTATCAATAATAATAAGATCACGACCAATCAAACCCCGGTTATCCAGTAAAGTATAATGATTCGCCCGGCCCCCAATATTCAGGGCCGGCACTGTATAAATGCCCAGCCCATAAACAAGCTGAGAGTGAAACTGGTAATTATTACCTACAAGTATAGCGTCAGGATAGGCGGCGGCGGCAAGCTTTGCCTGTTGAATGATCTCGGGCCACCCGTAGTAACTCTTTGTTCGATCTGCTCTTCCTAAATTTAATATATTAAAATGCGTATGTGCAATGATAAGAATTGCGAATAAAAATAAATATCCATAACTAAAATAAACAACATTTGTTTGCCATTTTTTTCTTACCAGCGAAAACCAGTGTGCGACCAGGATAAATCCCGTAAAATAGGCAAATGCCGGCCAGTTGGCAGAGACCGGCGCCTTGGTAGCGGCATATATAAAAAAAGAAAAAGGAATAAGACTTGTTGCGACTAAATATTTTACAGGTAATTCCAGGTCTGACCACTGTTTGCCATGTTTGATCCAGATTGACAGCAAAATAATAAATATGGCAGGTGTAATTAAACCGGCCTGGCCACCAAAATAATTCAATACTGCACTTTCTTTATTTCCCGGCAACCCATGATTTAGCTGAAAAGCAAATGAAGCCCAGTCATGTTGATAGTTCCATATTAATACGGGAGAAAATACTGCAATAGAAATAATTACTGCCAACCAGGGCCCTGGACGTTTCAGATGTTTTCTTGCTTCAGGAATTACTAACAAAAAGACTAATAAAGTTAATCCCCAGACAATTGCAATATATTTTGACAATAAAGCCAATCCAAAGAATAACCCGACCCCATACCAGGCAGGCCTGGAATTTTCGATGACCGCTTTATAAAAGTACCAAAGCGTTAATGCTGTAAACATTGCCATGGGTGCGTCAGGTGTCATGCCGCTGGCAGTACCTATAAAGAGTACAGAGCCCAGTGATATCAGCACATAGTGGAAACTTGTACTGTTATCTTTAAAAATTTTTTGCGTCAACAACAACCCGACAATACTCATCACCAGGACACTTATAGCTGCTGGTAAGCGTATCGCCGCGGGGTGATCCCCAAAAACTGCAGTAGAAATATAAATAAGCCAGGCAACCATGGGGGGATGATCAAAGTATGAAAGCGCCAGGGTTTGGCTCCAGACCCAGTAATAGGCTTCATCATTGAGCAGGTATAATGGGGCAACGAACAGGAAACGTAACATCGCCGCAACCAGCAATACAAGTAAGAGCTTTTGCATAAACGTTAATCTTCTGTAAGCTTCCAACATGCTGGATATCATAGGGTAAAAATAAATTTTATATTTTTATAATTAAAATTATTTATAATAAAAAAAGCGGCCCCGCAATCGCAAGGCCGCCTGTTTAATAATTGCAATACAGTTACTATTAATAAGACTATTTAATTGTTGGGTCCAGTTCACCACTTTCATATTTCTGGAACATTTTTTCCAGAGAGATCGGCTTGATTTTAGAGGCCTGGCCAGCACTACCAAATGACTCGTAACGCGCCTTACAGATTTCCATCATGCCCTTCGTGGCTTCCTTGAGAAATTTACGGGGGTCAAAGTTGGATTTGTTGTCTTCAAGATGGCGTCGGACAGAACCTGTAGAAGCCATGCGTAAATCGGTATCAATATTTACCTTGCGAACACCATTTTTAATGCCTTCGGCAATTTCTTCTACCGGTACGCCGTAAGTTTGACCCATGTCACCGCCATAGCTATTGATTATTTTCAGCCAATCCTGTGGCACCGAGCTGGAACCATGCATCACCAAATGTGTGTCCGGGATACGGGCGTGAATTTCTTTAATACGATCAATACGCAATATATCGCCGGTTGGCTCCTTGGTAAACTTGTAAGCACCATGACTGGTACCAATGGCAATTGCCAGTGCATCCACTTTTGTTTTCTTGACAAAATCAGCGGCTTCATCAGGATCTGTCAACAACTGATCCATGTCCAGTTTGCCTTCAGCACCGGAACCGTCTTCTTCACCCGCCATGCCGGTCTCCAGTGAACCCAGGCAACCCAACTCACCTTCTACTGAAACACCCGCTGCATGGGCAAATTTGACAACTTCACTGGTCACGTCAACATTGTATTCATAAGATGAGGGCGTTTTGGCATCGGCTTCAAGTGAGCCGTCCATCATGACTGATGTAAAACCTGACTGAATAGAGCGCTGACAAACAGCTGGCGCAGCACCGTGATCCTGGTGCATAACAACTGGAATATGTGGATACATCTCTACAGCGGCCAGGATCAAGTGGCGCAGGAAAGGCTCACCGGCATAAGCCCGGGCTCCGGCAGAACCCTGCATAATTACCGGGCTATCGGTTGCATCGGCGGCTTGCATAATTGCGTGCACCTGCTCCATGTTGTTCACGTTAAATGCTGGCAGTCCATATTTATTCTCGGCTGCATGATCTAAAAGTTGTCGCATTGAAACTAGGGCCATTTCGACCTCCTGTTAGTTGATTAATTAAAAAAACTATTTAAATGTGGCACTTTAAAGCGCACACCTGGTAAGTGAATTTTCTCTACTCCTGTTATCGGCTGTCCCCAACAGTGGTAATTTTCATAGTATTGGTGCCGCCTGGTTTTGCCAGGGGCTCGCCAATGGTCAAAACAACCACATCACCATCACGTACAGCCCCCCTGCGCCTGAGCTCGTCTACCGCCTCTTCCATGACCTTGGCTGAATCATCTGACGTCAGTATAAATGTGACCGGGTAAACACCTCGATAAAGTGTAACCCTTCTACGTGTCTCCTCATGGGGAGTCAAGGCATAAACAGGTACGCCAGAACTGATTCGGGACATCCAGAGTGCAGTTGAACCGGATTCGGTCAATGAAGCAATTGCCCGAACAGGCAGGTGATTGGCGCAATACATAGTCGCCATAGCAATGGCTTCATCAATGCGTTTGAATTCGATATCCATCCGGTGATCAGAATGCAGCACGTCACGAGTCTGCTCGGCTACTTTGCAAACTCGATCCATCGCGGCAACGGCTGCAACCGGGTGTTTACCGGCCGCAGTTTCAGCAGATAACATTACGGCATCGGTACCATCAATCACGGCATTGGCAACATCGGATACTTCTGCCCGGGTCGGCATGGCATTTTCAATCATTGACTCCATCATTTGAGTTGCCGTGATGACAACCTTGTTCATGGTGCGGGCCATTTTGATTAACTTTTTCTGGATTGGTGGCAAGGCGGCATCGCCCATCTCTACACCCAAATCGCCACGGGCAATCATAATGACATCAGCGGCTTCAATTATTTCAACAATATTATCTATTGCTTCAGTGCGCTCAATCTTGGCCACTATCCCGCCATGGCCGCCAGCAGCACGAAGCAGTTCTCTCGCTTCGTTCACGTCAGCAGCATCACGGGGGAAAGATATTGCAATATAATCAGCTTTTAGTTTAGCGGCTGATTTAATATCTCTTCGATCTTTATCGGTTAGTGCCTTGGCAGAAAGACCGCCGCCTTGACGGTTAATGCCTTTATTGTTGGAAAGCTCACCACCTATCACCACACGACAACGAATTTCACTGGCCTCAACCTCATTTACCCAGAGAACAATTTTTCCGTCATCAAGTAAAAGTGTATCACCACGATTCACATCCTGCGCCAGATCTGCATAGGTAATGCCAACCCGTTCCTGGTTACCTTTTTTCTGGTCATGAGCAACGTCGAGAATAAAATCTTCGCCCTCCTTGAGGAAAACTTTTCCGGAAATTTTATTTTTTTTATCTTCGAACCTGCCAATCCGAATTTTTGGTCCCTGCATATCTGCCAGTACGCCTACTTCACGGCCGTGGGCCTTGGCCCTGTCACGGGCTTCTTCGGCACGACGAATATGCACTTCGGGTTCATCGTGGGAGAAATTAAGACGCACAACGTCTACACCTGCCTCGATTAATTTATCAAGCACCTTGGGATCATCTGTAGCAGGTCCTAATGTAGCAACGATTTTAGTCCGTCTGAGCATAATTTTAAGTTTCTTGTGTCGAGTATCGAGTTAGTAGGCTGTCGAGTAATCGGGTAGCATGTTAAACCAAATTATCAATAAAGTGGCCAGTACTTTCACAATCCTCGCCACTCAAAACTCGACCCTTGTATTTGTTTACCTGGCCCTTTCTTCCAGCATAGCTACAGCGGGCAATGTTTTTCCTTCCAGGTATTCAAGGAATGCACCACCAGCCGTCGATATATAAGATACCTTGTCATAGATATTATATTTCTGGATAGCGGCAATCGTGTCGCCACCACCTGCCAGGCTAAATCCACTGGCATTAGCAATTGCCAATGAAACTGTTTTTGTCCCTTCACCAAATTGGTCGAATTCAAAAACGCCAACTGGGCCATTCCAGATAATGGTGCCGGCGCTGGCAATAATATCAGCCAACTCCTTGGCACTTTCCGGGCCAATATCAAATATCATATCGTCATCCAGAACTTCATCAGCTTTTTTTAAAACCGCCGGTTCGTTCTCGTCAAACTTTTTACCACAAACAACGTCGACTGCAATAGGGATACTGGCGCCGCGCTTTTCCATTTTTTCTACCAACGCCCTGGCCGTATCGACCAAATCATCTTCGCACAGTGACTTGCCTACGTTATGGCCCATGGCCTTCAGGAAAGTATTGGCAATGCCGCCGCCAACCACCAGTTGATCTACCTTTTCAGACAGCGCTTCCAGCACGGTAAGTTTGGTTGAGACTTTTGAACCACCAACAATAGCAATCATAGGGCGGGCAGGGTTAGCCAGGGCCTTGGCCAGGCATTCCAGCTCACTGGTCAAGAGAATACCGGCACAGGCAGTTGGCGCAAATTTACCGGCACCATGGGTAGAGGCCTGGGCCCGATGGGAAGTACCAAAAGCATCCATAACAAAAATATCACAAAGGGCCGCGTATTTTTTGGCTAAACCTTCATCATCTTTTTTCTCGCCAGCATTAAAGCGTACGTTCTCCAACAGCACCACCTCACCAGCTGCAACTTGTGGTGCATTCTCAAGATAGCCTTTAACCAGTTTTACATCCTTGCCCAGTTTGGCAGACATATTTTCTGCAATCGGTAACATGGAGTTTTCATCGTCAACCTTACCCTCTTCCGGACGGCCTCGATGAGACATCACCATGACAGAAGCGCCCGCCTTCATGCAGTACTCAACAGTCGGCATGGATGCAGTGATGCGCGCATCAGACGTTACCTTGCCATTCTTAACAGGCACATTTAAATCGGCACGAATCAAAACCCGTTTACCGGCAAGATCCAGATCAGTCAGCTTGATAAAAGACATTCATAACTCCTAAAACGTAAAAATAATTAGCAAAGCTGTTCATTTTGATAATTATTCTAACTTTATTTATACCAGATGGATTCCCGCATTCGCGGGAATGACAGTTAGCGTTTAACGTTAAAAACGGGGCAAGCTGACCTGCTCCGATATTCCTCAGGCAACTTAATTTAAGCAAGAAATTTTTTCTGCTAGCAAGGCTGAGGAATTTTTTAGCGCGGAGCGTACACGAAGTACGTGAGCACTAAAAATATTCTGACAACGCCGCTAGCGGGAAAAAGAGCCGCTTAAATTAGTTGGCCGCTACGTGTTCGACGAACCTCATCATATTGCAGGTATAACCATATTCATTGTCATACCATGAAACGACTTTAACGAAAGTACTATCCAGGGCAATACCAGCACCAGCATCAAAAATAGACGAGTAACCCACCCCACGAAAATCCGTTGAAACAACTTTCTCGTCTGTGTAGGCAAGTGTTTTACTCATATCACCAGACTCAGAGGCAGCTTTCATGGCTTTACAGATATCGTCGTAAGAGGCTTCCTTGTTTAACTCAACGGTCAGGTCAACAACTGACACGTCTGATGTTGGCACACGGAATGCCATACCAGTCAGTTTGCCATTAAGTTCAGGCAGTACCACACCTACCGCCTTGGCGGCACCCGTTGATGAAGGAATGATATTTTCTAAAATACCACGACCACCGCGCCAGTCTTTTTGCGAGGGTCCGTCAACTGTTTTCTGGGTAGCTGTTGCGGCATGGACGGTGGTCATTAAACCACGCTTGATGCCCCACTTGTCGTTCAGGACCTTGGCCACTGGTGCCAGGCAGTTCGTGGTGCATGACGCAGCAGAAACAATCGCCTGACCTGCATATTCAGTGTGGTTCACACCGTAAACAAACATGGGTGTACCATCTTTAGACGGTGCAGACTGGACAACTTTTTTGGCGCCCGCATCAATATGTTTCTGGCAGCTTTCTTCGGTCAGGAAAAAACCGGTTGAATCAATTACGATTTCTGCTTTGACATCGCCCCACTTCAAATCAGCAGGATCACGTTCTGCTGTCAGGCGAATTTTCTTGCCATCTACAATAATTGCACCAGGCTCAGATGAAACTTCACCCTTGAATCGACCGTGTACTGAATCGTATTTAAGCATGTAGGCCAGGTAATCAGCGTCTAGCAAATCGTTGATACCAACAATTTCGATATCTTTAAATTCGTTGTAAACAGCCCGGAATACCATACGACCAATGCGGCCAAAACCATTAATACCGACTTTAATAGCCATAGTTACTTCTCCCCAAAATTAAAATTAATAAACCAGATAAATAAACTTGTAAATATTAAACGAATACCGGCTGATACAAGCACCAACCGGCATACTATTTTTTACATGACGCTTTTAACTGTCTTGACGACATTATCAACAGTAAAGCCAAATTCCTTGAACAGCTCAGGTGCTGGCGCAGATTCCCCAAAACGATCAATACCTACTACCGCACCATTCAAACCGACATACTTGTACCAGCCTTGTGTCACTGCGGCTTCAACAGCAACACGTGCCGTCACTGCTGCTGGCAATACTGATTCTTTGTAAGAATCGTCCTGCTTGTCATACACATTAGTTGAAGGCATTGAGACAACCCGAATTTTCTTGTCGCTCAATTTTGCGGCAGCGCCCATTGCCAGGCCTACTTCTGAACCTGTGGCAATAATAATGGCATCAGGCGTGCCGTCACAATCCTTCAGTATGTATCCACCTTTACTAATATTGGCAACCTGCTCAGCTGAACGAGTTTGAAAATCCAGGTTTTGGCGAGAAAATATCAGCACAGAAGGGCCATTTTTTCTCTCAATGGCTGCCCGCCAGCTCACGGCACTTTCAACCGTGTCACAGGCACGCCAGACTTCCATATTCGGGATCATGCGCAGTGTCGGGATTTGTTCCACTGCCTGGTGAGTTGGGCCATCTTCACCAAGACCAATTGAATCGTGGCTGTAAACAAAAATGCTTCTGATTTTCATTAATGCCGCCATGCGTAGGGCATTGCGTGCATATTCAGAAAACATCAGGAAGGTGGCACCAAACGGAATCACGCCGCCATGGAGAGTCAAACCATTCATAATGGCAGACATACCAAATTCGCGGACACCATAGTTAATATAGTTAGCATCTGGCTTGTCGGCACGCATGGGTTTGTAGCCAGAAAATTCGGTCATGTTGGAACAGCCAAGGTCGGCAGAACCGCCCATAATTTCAGGCAGGATTTTTGTAAATCCTTCAATCGCCGCCAAAGAAGCATGACGGGTAGCTGTGGTTTTTTCTTCTGCCACAACAGACTGCACAAAACCATCTGCCTTGGCTGACCAGTCAGCTGGCAAATCACCAGCCATGCGGCGCTTAAATTCGGCCGCCTGTTTCGGGAAAGCAGATTCATAGGCAGCAAACTTTTCATTCCAGGCAGCTTCTTCTTTACTGCCGTTTGCCTTGGCATCCCAACCCGCATAAACATTCGCTGGCACTTCAAAAGCACCGTGGTCCCAGCCCAGGGCTGCCTTGGTCAGGTTAATTTCTTCTTCACCTAATGGTGCACCGTGACATGCATGGCTGCCAGCTTTATTAGGCGAACCAAAACCGATGGTGGTTTTGCAACAAATCATAGTGGGTTTGTCGCCCATGGCCTTTGCCGTATCTATTGCTTTTGACAAAGCTTCAGGATCATGACCGTCGACATTGGCAATGACGTGCCAGCCGTAAGCCTCAAAACGTTTGGGGGTATCGTCGGTAAACCAGCCATCCACGTGGCCATCAATAGAAATACCGTTGTCGTCCCAAAAAGCGATGAGCTTGCCCAAACCTAGTGTGCCGGCCAGTGAACAGGCTTCATGGGAAATACCTTCCATCAGGCAACCATCGCCCAAAAAGACATAGGTATTATGATCGACAATATCGTGACCTTTTTCATTAAATTCAGCTGCCAGGGTCTTTTCAGCTATAGCCATGCCCACGGCATTGGTAATGCCCTGGCCCAAAGGACCCGTGGTGGTTTCAACACCTGGTGCGTAACCATATTCTGGATGACCCGGCGTTCTGGAATGAAGTTGACGGAAATTTTTCAGGTCGTCGATATTAAGATCGTAACCGGTCAGGTGTAACAACGAGTAAATCAGCATAGAGCCATGACCGTTTGACAGTACGAAACGATCACGATCCGCCCAGTCTGGATTAGCCGGGTTATGCTTCAGGTAATCATTCCACAAGACTTCGGCGATATCGGCCATGCCCATTGGTGCACCGGGATGGCCTGAGTTCGCTTTTTGAACTGCGTCCATGCTGAGTGCGCGCACGGCGTTGGCGAGCACACGCCGACCAGGAACTGCATCTTCAGGTTTTGCTGACATTGAATTATCCTCACAAAGTTAAAATTCTGTCTTTCAGGTACGGCAACCACCGGGCCTGAATTAATTCATGATCTGTTTGGCCCGGATACCGGGAAAATATCGCCCCAAGCCACCCCAGCATATACCCGACATATAAAGCGGCCGCGTATCCTAATGCCCTAAGCCCGACATATCCAGACAAATAAAGAAGCCGGCATTGAACCAAAACTACCCCAAACAAGGCCGGTTAAAAAGTAGGCGCGTATTCTCCCAGAAGGGCATAGGTGGGGGCAATAGACAGGCTGAAAAACTCCTGAATAGGGTTATAAGTTTAGGCCATCACCCTATAATCAAGTAAAAAACAGCCGATATCCATTTATAATATATGGTAAAAAACATGGCTAATTCCGGTTCCCAGAGCATGTATAATCCATTTTTTGATCCATAAACAACAAGAACAGACGAATTACACAATTTTTAAAACCATGAATAATGACCAATTGAGCCGCCGTGACCTTGATGTCCTCTGGCATCCCTGCACCCAAATGAAAGATCACGAGTCATGGCCGCCTATACCTATTAAGAGCGGCCAGGGCGTCTGGTTGGAGGATTTCGATGGTAATCGCTACATCGATGCCATCAGCTCATGGTGGGTTAACCTGTTCGGACACGCCAACCCGCGCATAGCCAGGGCCATCAGCAACCAGGCACAAACCCTGGAGCATGTCTTACTCGCTGGTTTTACCCATGAACCCATTATTGAGTTATCTGAACGACTGGTGGCACTGGCACCAACAGGACTATCAAGATGTAATTATGCCGACAACGGATCGGCAGCCGTCGAGATTGCTTTAAAAATGAGTTACCAGTATTGGCGTAATACCGGCAACCCGAAAAAAAAGAAATTTATCAGCCTGAGTAATAGTTATCATGGTGAAACCCTGGGCGCCTTGTCTGTGGGTCAAGTCAAGCTTTACAAATCTATTTATGACTCGCTACTACTGGACGTAATAGAGGTGCCTTCACCAGATTGTTTTAACCGTGCAGCGGAAGAATCGTGTCGGGATTATTCTGAGCGCATGTTTGAGTCCATGACCGAGGCCCTCGAAGAGCATGCTGATGAAGTTTGCGCGGTAATTATTGAGCCGCTTGTTCAATGTGCTGGTAATATGCGTATGTATGATGCGGTGTATCTAAAATTATTACGTGCCGCCTGCGACCAGTACAATGTCCATTTGATTGCAGATGAGGTAGCAGTGGGTTTTGGTCGCACCGGCACCCTGTTCGCCTGCGAGCAAGCCGGTATTACGCCTGACATGTTATGTCTTGGCAAAGGCATTACCGGTGGTTTTTTGCCGCTGTCTGTTTGCCTGACCACAGAAAAAATCTACCAGGCCTTTTATGATGATTACGAAACACTAAAAGCATTCCTGCACTCCCACAGTTATACCGGTAATGCCCTGGCCTGTGCGGCAGCGTTGGCGACACTGGATATATTTGCCGAAGATAATATTATTGAAAAAAATAAAAAACTGGCCAAAAATATCTACGACCAAGTGGCTCAACTTCAAGATCACCCCCATGTTGCCGAAGTCAGGCAAACCGGTATGATCCTGGCAATTGAACTAATAAAAGATAAACAAAAGAAAATTCCTTATCCCTGGCAGCAACGGCTGGGCCAGAAGGTGTATCAATACGGACTCAAGCAAGGTGTTTTATTAAGGCCATTAGACAGCGTCGTTTACCTGATGCCGCCGTACGTGATTAATGAAGACGAAATAAAAAAAATGACTAGCACTGCAATAACCGGCATTCATGCCGCATGCCAAAGCGATTAGAGAGTGATTAATCCGTTCAGTGATTAACTAGCTGGTGGGGTAAAGCGTTTCTTTTAACCAGACCAGGTCAGGGATGATTCCAATGACGCCGTCCAGATTCAGAGCCGAAGCAGCAAGCGGCAGGTTCGGGGTCTCCACCACCATACCCCTGGTATCAGAAATATTATTAGGCTGGGGTTCTGTTAAAGACTGGATGGCGAAAAACTGGGATTCATGACATCCGGGCAGGGGAAAAAATACAACAAATTTTGACCTCGGGCCAGGTGGCACATATGGCTTGCCTGTTAACACCTCGATTGAAACTACGGGCAAGGCCCGGTTTCGCCAGGCGGCCAAACCAGAACACCAGTCCGGACCGGCAGGTAGCGGCACCAAATTTGTCACTATGACCACTTCGGCAACCACGGCGCTAGGTATTAGTAAAGACTCGGTTATTGTTGGCACCAGCAGTGTATGGACTGATTGGTTAACCACTTGGCTACTACTCACGACCACCCCCAATAACAGTTAAGTACGAAGCCAGGGCACCGGGCTCAAATGTTAGTACAGGCGTATTACCGTCAATCCATGACGATGAAAACACGTGTTTGCCACTTTTAGGGACGGGACCTACTGGCAAAAAAGGCTGTACCTGAATATCTTCACGATTCAATATCTGGATACTTTCGGCAGCCAGGCCGACAACGTGCTCTCCATCCTGCACATAAACAACGTGCTCCCAGGCATTGCCGCTGGTTAGTTTCATATTCTCATCCAGTGCATAGGCAGGCCACTTGTTGGCACCTACTATTTTCCAGGCAACTGCATTGCCGCCTTTGCCAGAATTAAGCTCCAGTGTTTCCCGCTGCTCTATGCCCAAACTGGCACTAGCCGGCAACAGAAACGAAGTATTCCTGATCCGGATACTTATAAATTGATTATCTTTAGCCAAGCTTGTTCCTTCTTGCAATCATTAAGATTCAAAATCAGGGTGTCCTGCCTTCTTTTAGCATTCGTTCAATATTTTCAAATAATTCTTCTTGCTGGTACGGTTTACTCATATAATCATCAACACCCAAACTGAAGGCCTTGTCTTTGTGTTTTTTGCCAGCACGGGAAGTAATCATGATAATCGGGATGTCTTTAAGGTCCCGGGTCGCGCGAATTCTGGATGTTAGCTCATAACCATCCATACGCGGCATTTCAATATCAACCAGCATGACATCGGGCCTGTGATCACGTAACTGTTCAAGTGCATCCAGACCATCTTTGGCGGTGATGCATTCCATGCCCTTCTTGAGCAAATGCCTGCTGGTAATTTTTCGTACGGTCAATGAATCATCCACGACCATGATTAGCGGCACCATTCGCTCTTCTGTCTCGTGTACTACCGGCGCCTTAACATGCGCGACATGCATTAAATCGTCAGATACCCAAAGATCCGGTACGTCCAGAATCAGGACCACAGTACCGTCACCAAGGATGGTTGCACCTGAAATTCCCCGCACCTCACCCACTAGTGGACCTACATTCTTGATTACAATTTCTTTTGTACCGGCCAGGCCATCGACCTGGATCGCCACTGTCCGCGAACCACTTTTAACCAGTAATACCGGGACTTTTTTCGCGTTGCGCGGGACCGATGGTACTTCCAGGCGAGCGCCAAGGTGCATGAAAGGGTAGTCATGATCACCGTAGTTAAAAACGGGTTCGTCACCACTTAGAGAGATTTTTTCCATATCACTTATGGGCACTTCCAGGATATTAATAATGCCCGATAATGGTGTCGCATAAAGTTGCTCGCCAATATAAACCATCAAGGCCTGGGTAATAGACAAGGTTAAAGGCAATCTAATAATAAAGGTCGTGCCTTTATCAACTTCTGTCTCTACGGACATGGCACCGCCAAGCTGACGCACCTCGTTGTGAACCACATCCATGCCAACACCACGACCGGATATATGGGTGACCTTCTCGGCAGTAGAAAATCCAGACATCAGGATGAATTGGGTAATTTCCTCATTGGACAAGTTACTGTCAACCGTTATAAGGCCGCGTTCAATTGCCTTATTACGAATCGCTGCAATATTAAGCCCGGCACCATCATCAGTAAATAATATTACAATTTCGCTGCCTTGCTGAGTTGTCTCGATCCTGATTTTACCACTGGCGGGTTTGTCTTTTTTGCGCCTTATAGCGGCCGATTCAATACCATGATCCAGGCTATTCCTGATCATGTGCTCAAAAGGACCAATCATTCTTTCCAGCACGTTTCTGTCCAGTTCAACTTCAGCACCGACTATTTCGAATTGTGCTTGCTTGCCTATCTCCCTGGATGTTTGCCTGACAATATGGCGCAGGCGGGTAGACTGGGTTGAGAAACTAACCAGGCGGGTACGCATTAAACCTTCTTGCAAGTCTGTATTTACGCGGGCCTGCTGGTGCAATACGGTTTCCGCTTCACTGGCAAAGTTACCAAGACTGCCCTGGATACTTGTCAAATCGTGCAAGCTCTCGGTTAAGCTTCGGGACAACTGTTGCAGCCTGCTAAATCGATCAAACTCAAGCGGATCAAAATCCTCGATATTATCGATACCTTCTAGCTCGGCCTTGGCCAGGATTTGAGATTCAGACTGGATTTCCAGGTCACGTAATTGTTCACGGAATCGGACAACGTTACGGTCCAGCTCTCCCAGGTTTTCACGAAATCCAAAAATTTGCTGTTCCATGCGTGCCCGGGAAATACTGACTTCACCCGCATAGTTTGCAAGGGTGTCCAGCAAATCAGTGCGGACTCGAATTTGCTCCTTTTTTCCAGGCGCTGCTTCAGGCGTGGTAGTTGGCGCAGTCACCTGCTCAACTTGTCCCAGAGGTGCTGCGGTCTCAAATTGTGGCGCCGACTGGATTGCGGGATTAGTGGAAACTTCTTCAACTTCGATACCAGTTAGACTTTCATCTGCCAGATCTTCATTGAGTGACGCTTCCAGGGATGCGTTAGTTTCAATATCCGTAATGTTTATTTCTTCATCAATGGCCAGGCCTTCAATCTCGATTTCTGGCTCGGCAACAGGCTCAAGTTGAATATTTTCGTCACCGCCCATGTTCGGGACAGCAGCATCGACAGTGATACTATCAGTTGCACTGGCAGCATCCATGTCACCGCCCGCAAGCAAGGCATCAAGACGTGCAGAAACCGTGGCCAGTTCTGTTACTGGGCTGCCCTCGTTCAGTTGCGTAATCCCGAAAGCAAGGGAGTCATGAATCTCGTCCAGTAAATCAAGTAATTCGGCAGACGGCTCTATGGATCCCTGTTCAATTTGGCCAATCAGTGTCTCGGTATTATGTGCCACTGCCCCCAGTGACATGGCACCAGCCATGCGGGCACCACCCTTGAATGTGTGCAGGGCTCTTTTTAATTCAGCGACAACTGCGGTGTCACCGAGATTGCTGCGCCAGCGACCCTGCGAGTCATTGATATTTTGTAATATATCACTGGCTTCTTCGCAAAATATTTCCAGTAGTTCAGGATCAATCTCATCGTCAGGTATGCCGGTTGCAATTGCTTCGACTGCAAAACTTTCATCAATAGAATCGAGTTCTGCTGGTTCCGGATTAAGCTGGGCAACATTGTCAAAATTCAGGCTACCTGCTGCATTGATTGCCGCCACAGTGGGCATCAGGTCATCGCCTTCTTCTTGCTGAGGTAACGATGCGATAATGGTGACAAGGGAAACTTGCAAATCTGAAAATTTGTCAATAACGGTATCGTCGACTGTCCCGCTACTTTCCATACTTTCAATTAATTTATTGATCGCTTGTGACACTGAATCGAATAAATCGAGATATTCGTTTTCCAGCAATAACTGTTGTTGCTCCAGTCGCAAGAGCAGGTTTTCCATCTCTTTACAGGTGGTTGACATAAAATTCAGGCCCACAGAGCGGGCAGTACCCGCAAGCGTATGGGCAGAGCGAATAATTATTTCTCCGGCAAAACAACCGCCTTTTTCACGGCAATCTGCAACTTCTTTTTCAATTGCCTGGGCATGCTCTCTCGCTTCACCGGTAAATATTTCCAGCAATGCGGAATCAAGTTCGGGTACACTTTTATCTGTCTCGGGAATTGCTATTGGTACAGATGGGCTGGCTGACAGGTCATGAACCGGGACAGAATCTAATTGCCCGCCATCTGCCATTTGTATGGCCGTTAATCTAAGCGCCTCGATATCATCTGTTGGGCCAGCACCGCCTTCCAGTTGCACCACCATATCCGGCATAACGCTTCTAGCGTGCTCAATCAAGTCGAGGATAGATTCGCTTCGCTCAATTTTTTCATCACGAACTTTATTTAACAATTCTTCAACCGACCAGGCCAGCTCTGCAATCTCGGTCGCGCCAACCATACGGCCACTGCCCTTGATCGTGTGAAAACCTCTGCGCACTTCCACTAATGCCTCACGGTTACCGGGATCCTTGCGCCATACCGGGAAATTTTTATCTATCGTGGCAAGCGAATCCCGCGCATCTTCAATAAAGATCTCCATAATTTCTTCGTCAAGATCTTCATCATCCAGAATGCCCGAATCAGGCAGTGCTTGTTCACTTGCACTACCGGTGTCAGAAAATCCTGAATCACTGGCGGCAACCATTTCACGGGCCTGGGCACCATCACCAAATTCAACCCCGGCCTCTTCAGAGACTGCATTCATTTCACCCAGTGCCAGGGCCAACAGGTCATCAAGGTTGGGCCGATTGTTCTGGACACCGTCGATATAGGCGCCAATTGTTCCGATACAAACGGCCAGTGCATCCAGCACTTTTTCGCCTGGCGAAAGTGACTTATTAAGTATACTGCCAACGTAACCTGATGTTTTATCCACCAGGTCTGCGGCCGGTACCTGGCCAATGATTTGCAGTGCGCCATGAATCTGGCCGAGCAGTTTAATAATGCTTTCCAGGTGTTGGTTCTGTGATGTATCGCTGGCAAATGTTTCGAACTCATCCTCGATCCTGGCGAGTCCTGTACTGATCTCACCAGCAACCACACTGAACAATTGCTTGAAGTCACTATCAGTCAGCTCACCATCTGATACTTCCAGACCCTCGGAGCTTGGTAGAGCATCATCTCCGCCTTCGGCGACAGTTTTTAAGACTGACCGAATGTCATTAATCTGCTGTTTCCAGTCAGTTGCTGATCGCACCAGGTCTTGCGAGCTACTCTCCACCAGTAATAAGGCGCGGGCCATGGTCATGGATATGGCTTCCGAAGCATCGATTTCACCGGCATCAATTTTACTGGCAACTTTTACCAGTTCATCTACCATGTTTTTCAACATTGGCGCACCCAACATACCCATGGTGCTCGACATTTTGGTTAAGAGTTCAACAAGCGAACTGAGTGACTTTTCACCAGGCTCATCAGGATCAAAATAAGTTGCCAGGTTATCCTGTGCTTCAAGAATTTCGATGGCTAATGCGCTGGCAACGGAATCCAGTACTTCCGGCGTTGGTAGCCGATCCATATCCAGATCAGAATCTGCCGCAACACGGCCAAGCAACAGGTCAAGATCAAATGCCTGGCGCAACTGTGTAACGCGGGGGCTGCCTGCCGAAGATTTACCAACCTGGAAAAGGATGTTCTTGACTAATGTCTCTGAGGTGTTCTTGATTTCGGATTTACCAACACCATCAATCAGTTTACGAATTTGTTGATCAAGTCGCGCCAGTAATTTTTTTCGGTCATTAGATGCTTCCAGGTCGCCATTCATCATTGCCTCAAGCAAACCACTTGCTACCCAGAACAATTGTTGCACTACACCCAGGTGGGCATCACGACCAAGCTGGTCGAGCACCGTTACCATATTGTTAATGGCTTTCTCGCTACCCGTATCGCGCAGCCATTCCAGAAGTGCGACCTGAAATTTAGGCCGCAGAGTTTTGGCCAGGTCTTTGACCTCATCTTCATTTAGCTTGCGTGCATCAGGATTTTCTCGCGGTGGCCGAATACTGAGGTCGGGCTTGAAAAAATCTATTTCTGGTAGCTCTGCTTCATTTCGCGCCAGGCGCAATTCATTAACCGCAGGTACCAGTTTGATTGGCACATCTGGCTCGCCAAACTGTAGACGAGACAGGTAATCGGGCAGAGTCAACATGCCACGGGTAAGCGCTTCGTAGGTAGTTTTATCGGGTGTTATTTTATCGTAGAGAATTGCGTCGGCAAGTTCTTCATTTTCTTTTGCCAGCAAAGCCGCGCCATCTAGCTCGACCATTTCCAGCGTGCCAGTCACCTGGTGGAGATGGGTAATACAAAATCTCAGCTGGGTATCATCGGAAGAATCATCGACATAACTCTCCAGTGCCTGACGCGCCTGTTTGAGGCTCTCGTCAATCTCTGTTTTTACCCAACCGAGGGTACTATGATCTATCGAGCTTGTGACTGCCATAGAGTCAATTCCCTGCCCAATTTATTTTTGGGCAGTTTGTCCGGATGCAAAATAGTAGTCAGTATTAACATCCAGGTTAAGCAGGCAGCTTAAAGCCTGCCACTGAAGCCTGTAATTCACGGGCCAGGTCTGACAACTTGCCAATAGATTCGGCTGTCTGACGTGATCCACTTGAGGTCAGGTTTGTGGTTTCCTGGATCTGTAACATACTACCGGACATGACGGTCGCATTTTCTGATTGTGACTGGGCATCCGTTGCGATCCCGCCTACCAGGCTGGATAACTGTTCTGATACCGATTCAATTTCACCCAGGGCCTGACCCGCGGCATCCGCCAGTCGCGTGGTGGCAACCACACCATTTGTGGCTTCTTCCATTGATGCTACCGCCTCATTGGTATCCGCCTGAATGGTTTTAACCAGATCAGCAATCTGTTTGGTCGCCTCGGCTGACCGTTCCGCCAGTCGTTGTACTTCGTCCGCAACCACCGCAAAACCACGACCGGCATCACCGGCCATGGCCGCCTGGATGGCAGCATTCAGTGACAGGATGTTTGTTTGCTCGGCAATATCGTTAATCAGTTCCACGATTTCGCCAATCTGTTGCGAGCTCTCACCGAGTCGTTTAATTCGTTTCGCAGTTTCCTGAATTTGCTCACGCATTTGGTCCATACCATGAATCGTGTCCTGCACCGCGTCGGCACCTCGTTTCGCCGTTGTCACCGAACCCTGCGCCACTTCGGCAGATTTCTCAGCACTCTTGGACATGTCTTCCATTGATCGCGCCATGGTGCGCATACGTTCCGTGGTGTCGGTAATCTGGGCCGCCTGTCTTAAAGCAGCCTCGGTTAATTCTGTCGCCGTTTGTCGTGAAGACTCTGACGCCACCGCCACTTGTTGGGCAGCGTTTTTGATTCTGATAACCAGGCTACGCATTTCTTTGACAGCAAAGTTAATGGAGTCCGCGATCGCACCCGTGATTTGTTCAGTCACCTCGGGTTCGACAGTCAAGTCACCATCAGCCAGGTTGCCCATTTCATCGAGCAATTTCAGAATAGCGTCTTGTGTTTCCTGGTTTTGGGCCAGGGTTTCACGGCCACGGTTTTTTTCGTCCTGTACCAGTCGCCAACCCATCAGTATCACCAGTGCCACTAACAATAGCGAGCCTGCGGCCGCTGCAATCTGGTAAATTGTCCGGCCACTGGAAAGGCTGGTATAGCTGGCGACGAGAACTTGCACCTTGCTCAGTAACTGGTCACTTTCTTCAAAAATTTGCTGACTGGCCCGTTGTGATACAAATAACTCGGCGGCATTACCAAGAATGCCTTCAACGTGGGCATTCATTTCGGTAAACACTTCCTTGGCTTCGCGCATTTTCTCGCGCAAGTCGGCCGGGGCATTTCGTGGTATCCCGCGTCGCAACCGGGCATCAGTATCTTTAAATAATTTTGAATCCTTACCAAACTGGGCAGCGGCTACCGCGGCCTCGTTACCACCCTGGGCAAATAAATTTACGTCCTTGGCAATACGCTGGCTTAACATGCCCTGACGACTCGCCCAGTACAAATGCTGCTGGCTCATCCCTGTACGGACACCAAGCTCAACAATCTCATCCGAAATGGCGAGTAATAAAGGGCTCAACTGGTTAATAGCCAGCACATGGTCGCGCAATGAAAACAGTGCTTTTTCCTGTTTCAGAATCTGGTCAACCTGGCCTCGCACCCCTTCCTCATCTTTAGGTGCCCACATCTGGTCGAGGACCAGTAAAGTTGGTCGAACTTGTGAAGGTGTTGGCTCAATGCCCATAGCGCTGTTACCGCGTTTGAGCGCACTCACTGTTTGCTCGAATGTATCGCGCGAAACTTTCAGTGATTCGAACGATGATTTTTGACCCTGTACTGCCTCGCGGGCATCTTTCGCAATACGTTGCGATAACATTAACAGGTTACTTGATCGTTCAATGTAGCGCGTGTCTCTTTCTGCCTGGGTCGTGTTTAAAAACAAGACATAACCTACGAGAACAAGTATGCCGACAAAACCCGCACCAATATTCCTGATACTGAAGATTTTTTCGACAATGCTACTGCCGATACTGCTGCTGCTGGCAACAGTCTCTGCGCCAATCTCGTCTGCTGAAAGATCAATCAAGTCTTCCGACAACTCATCAACTTCTGTATTGCCTTTACCGAATAATTTAAATGCCATTTTTGTGCACCTCTATGCCAAATTCCGATACATTATTTATTAACCAAAAATTTCAGCTTTTATAAATTATGCATGACCAACCCAGTTATCAAATCCCTTTTTAAAAATCCTATGTACTGATATTTCTAAATCCTTCATTTTCGAGCAAAGCCTTCATGTCGAAAATAAACCACATTGTATCGTCCCGAAGAAAGCCGCCCGAGGAATAGACCAGGACGCTATCTTTCTTGTCTGTAACTGGCTGCCGCTCCACTTCTTCATCAAAGTGGCGCAGCCCGAAAACTTCATTGACCAGTAAGCCAACGCCAAAGCCCTGGTAATCAATAACCATCACCCGGGCACGATCACTAAATTTAATCGAGTCCTTGTCAAAATACTCGGCGACATCAATAACCGGTACCAGGCTGCCACGAATATTCGACAACCCTTTCACCCATTTTTTTGTTTTCGGGACTGGCGTCATCATGGGTATTTGAATAACTTCAGTCACCTGATCCAGCTGTGACACCAGGTGCATGTCACCAATACGAAAACCGACACCCGACCAGTACCTGACGGCCTCAGCTTCTTCAGGCAGGCCTGGAGAGTTAGCCAAACTGGCCTGCTGCATTTGCTGTAACAGTAGCAGTGGATCTTGTGTTTGCATGGCCAGGTCTCTTTTTAAATAACTTGTTTACAGACTATTAATTTTTTCCATCAAGGCTTTTTCAGATATGGGCTTGACCAGGTAATCTCTCGCCCCCTGGCGCAGGCCCCAGGCCTTGTCGGTCTCCTGTCCCTTTGATGAACAAATAATGACCGGGATTGATTCGGTCTCCGGGTCACGGGTGATGGCGCGCGTTGCCTCAAAACCACTCATACCCGGCATCACCACATCCATTAATATCAAGTCTGGTTTCTCTGCCTTTGATTTAGCCATTGCCTCTTCACCACTTGATGCCGTGGAAACAGTGAAACCATGTTTGTTGAGAATATCTGTAATCACATGTGCGTCAGTGGGAGAATCATCTACCACCATAACGTTCTTAATCGCCATTACTGCGCTCCGTATTTAATTAGTTGTTCCAAAAATATTTACCTATAAATTCTCTACCTACAATACATAAAATAATAATCAAAAAACTTATGCTAATTTCACATCAAATCAGTATCCATGCCTTCAGTGAACATATTTGTTGATCACATCAATCAGTTCTTCCTGGGTAAATGGTTTATTAACATGCTCCTGGGAGCCCGCTATTCTGCCCCGGGCACGATCAAAAAGACCGTCTTTGCTCGATAACATGATGACCGGGGTTTCACGAAATTTCTTGTTATTCTTGATCAGCTGACAGGTCTGATAACCATCCAGCCTCGGCATCATGATATCGACAAAAATGATATCCGGTTCATTGTCCGTAATCATTGACATGGCCTCAAAACCATCCGATGCGGTATAGACTTCATAACCGGCTTTTTTCAGTAATGCCTCGGCAGTACGTCGAATGGTATTGCTGTCATCTATAATCATCACCTTCACGTCAACTCAATCCTCTTTGTCTCTTTCCCGGTTAATTATTAGGGTCAATTATTATCAACCTGATTCCTGATTCAGTCCGTACGGGAATGCACTATCACTGACAACACCCGGACAAAACCAGACACTACAAACTAAGCGTAGCAAACTAAAAGTAATTTCTACGGTTTTTGCTCTATCATAATGATTTGTTAGCACAAATTATACCCTAGCGCAAAATATAGTACCTGTTCATTGTAAAATGTAACTGTTTTCGCTCCATCAGTATCCTGCATCAATGTACTAAAGAGTAGTAGAACTTCATGCTTCCCGATATGGTAATGCACACTTTTATTGTACTGCTGTTTATTAAGCACAAAATGTGCCAATAATACGATGATGTGCAAAAATTTTTCTTTCACAACTCCTTGATATATATAAGGTATTAACGCATGCTCGCCATGTCGCTTTTTACGGAAACATAATTTTATGGGTATTAACCATTTACATGCCGTACCACATCTCACCACGGCCCTGACCGGGCCGCTGCAAGAGCTCGAAACACACCTGTTACAAAACCAGGATAAGATCGAACGCTGGTTCCGTTATCAATGGCTGCAAACACCTGCCCCATTTTACACCTCGGTTGACCTCCGGAATGCCGGCTTTAAATTGGCACCTGTTGATACCAACCTGTTTCCAGCCGGATTTAACAACTTGAACCGGGCATTTGAGGCGCTCTGCGTCCAGGCCATACAAACTGCGGCAGAAAGAGTCTGCCCCAAGGCCTGTAATGTACTGTTCGTCCCTGAAAGCCATACCCGCAACATGTTTTATCTTGAGTCTGTCGCTGCGCTCATAAATATCATGACACAAGCCGGTTTTGAGACACGAATAGGCAGCTTGGCAGAAGAAATAACAGCACCAAAAACCATAGATTTACCCTCTGGCCGCAGCATTACCCTGGAACCCCTGATTCGTGACCAGGACAGGGTCACTGTTGCTGGTTTTGACCCCTGTTTTGTCTTATTAAACAATGATTTATCCGGTGGCCGCCCGGAAATACTGGAAAATCTTGATCAACCCGTGATCCCACCTACCGCCATCGGCTGGTCAGACCGTTTAAAATCAGATCACTTTGCCCATTATGACCGAATAACCAAAGAATTCTGTAAAATTGTCGATATCGATCCCTGGCTAATTAACCCGATTTTTCGAAAATGTGGAAAAATTGATTTTCAAAAACGGGCCGGCGAAGACTGCTTATCTGAAAATGTGGAAGCGGTTTTAACAGAAATACAGAAAAAATATGATGAATTTGGCATTAACCAGAAACCTTACGTCCTGGTCAAGGCAGACGCAGGCACTTATGGCATGGGCATTATGACGGTCCATAACCTGGATGAGGTCAAAGAATTAAACCGCAAACAACGCAACAAAATGGCACGCATCAAGGAAGGGCAGGCGGTCACAGATGTGCTGGTGCAGGAAGGGGTCTACACATTCGAGACCTGGGGTGAAAACCAGGCAGTTGCTGAACCCGTCGTTTACATGATTGATCACTTTGTTGTCGGTGGCTTTTATCGCGTTCACAAGGGACGATCAACCAACGAAAATCTGAATGCCCCGGGCATGCATTTTGAGCCCCTGGCATTCGCTGAGTCTTGCGCCACCCCCGACAGAAACAAGGCGCCGGATGCCAACCCAAATCGTTTTTATGCCTATGGTGTCATCGCCCGCCTGGCATCTTTGGCGGCGGCTCGCGAACTGCAATCATTAATATAAGATTTAATTTACCTGACCCTGTACCTGACAAACTCAGCACGCCCTTGTTATGAAAATTAAACTCGGCGTTGTCATGGATGCCATTGAATCCATCAACGTAAAAAAAGACACCACCCTGGCCATGCTACTGGAAGCCCAATCCCGGGGCTGGTCAATCAGCTACATGCAACAACGGGATTTGTTCCTTGAAAATGGCCAGGCATGGGCAGCCATGCGGCAATTACAGGTTCAGGATAACCCTGAAAACTGGTACCGGCTCTCGGACGAAAAAACCGCCGAGCTAGGGTCACTGGATGTCATCCTGATGCGCAAGGATCCCCCTTTTGATATGGAGTACATCTACAGCACTTACCTGCTGGAACTGGCGGAAACTGCCGGCGTCAAGGTAATCAACAAACCCCGAAGTCTCCGTGATGCCAATGAAAAATTATTTATTGCCAATTTCCCCCAATGCATCGCACCCACTATTGTCACCCGCCAGGGCGACCGCCTGCGACAATTTGCTAAAAAACAGGGAGAAGTAATTTTTAAACCTCTTGATGGCATGGGCGGCGCGTCAGTCTTTCGCACGAATAAAAAAGACCCGAATTTGAATGTTATTATTGAGACCCTGACAAACATGGGCAAACAAACAATCATGGGTCAACGTTATTTGCCCGAGATTAGTGCCGGCGACAAAAGAATATTGGTAGTCAATGGAGAGACCATCCCTTATGCCCTGGCACGAATCCCGGCAGCCGGAGAAACCCGTGGCAACCTGGCGGCAGGCGGTACCGGCAAAGGCCTGGAGTTAACAAAGCGGGATAAATGGATTTGCGCGCAGGTAGGACCGACCCTGAGAGAGAAAGGCCTGATGTTTGTTGGTATTGACGTGATTGGCGACTACTTAACTGAAATCAATGTCACCAGCCCAACTTGTGTTCGCGAACTTGATACTATTTTTGGCCTTAACATAAGTGCTACGTTTCTCGATAGCATTGAAGAAACACTCGCAACAAGCTAACTGTAAATAACCATAACCGGGCCATGCAAATTATTTTATCGAAAAAATATTTATTTCTGGTATTTATCCTGCTAACTGCCTCAAGCTGCACCAAGCCGGTGGTGACAAAACATGAGCACTGCAATATTTTTGGTGCCTGCATCAGTATTGAGTTTGAATCAGAAACCAATGGCGCCGAAATAGTAACAGCAATCGAAGATGATATTGTTTACCTGGTCTCGATACTGGATCCGGGCAGCTCCAAACCCATGTTACGTTTAAACAGCCTGTTACGTTCCGGTGAATGGGCCAGTGTAAATCCTTCAGTTTTCACGCTGGTAACAAAATCCAAAGAATATTATCAATCCAGTCAGGGCTATTTTAATCCCGCAAGATCCGGACTGTTAATGAAACTTTGGGATATCGAAGCCGAACCGCTGGCACCGCCACCATCAAAAAAAGCTTACGAGTCTGTTGTCCGAACAGCAGCGACCATGGACGATATTGAACTACAAGGCATCCGGGTCAGGAGCACCAACACCAACATCGCACTGGACTTCGGAACACTGCTCCATGGTTATACAGTGGACATGGTATTTGATTATCTCAAATCAACAGGCGCGAAAAATATCAGGGTTGCACTGGGCAATACTATTCGTGTCAGTACAAAAGAAAATACACCCCGTATTGAAAATATAAAATCATTGAGTGATAAAATCGGGGGCACCACCGTTGCCATAAAAGATGGCGAGGCATTATGCGTTAGTCGTCTTCATGGCGATAGTGAAACCCTGGACGACCCTCGCTATACAACCATTTTTAATCCAAAAACGGGTAAACAGGCGACAGAGACCGGTGCAGTCATTGTCGTACATCAAAATGCCATGATTGCCAATGCTGCCTGCCAGGCACTTTTTAATGCCGGGCCCGCTAGCTGGCAAAAAATTGATAAATCAATGCAAACAATTGCCAGCTTGTACCTACCGGCTACGGGTAAAGTACAAATGACCCTGTCCATGCTGCAAAAAATAGAGTTAAATAGTCAAAAAAATCGTAACAAAGCTTCGCAAGGCGAGAGAAAGTAACTATACTCGATAGAACTTACTACGAAAATTCGTCATGACTGAAACTGCAACCATAGATTCATATCAAGCAGGGATAATTTCTGACGCCCCTGGCAATAACTCTCCTGGTAATAATTCACTTGGCAGTAATTCAGTCCCTGATAAATCTGATCACCCCGGATCAGACAAAAAAAATTCTGGCCAAACCGGTCCGGACCAGACAAGGTCTTGCAAAACAAATGAAGCCGGCGAATTCGACAACAATGACCGGGCCGGTCTCAGTTTTTTTGTCTCAATCCTGGCCCACATGGTCATCATTCTTGGCGTAACCTTCGCGTTACCAAAACTACAGGAAATCGATGGTTTGCCCTCCATGGAAATCACCCTGGTACAAACTCATACAGATAAGGCACCGGAAAAAGCTGACTACCTGGCGCAAGCCAACCAACAGGGCGGTGGCAATACGCCCAAACCCGAGACCGTAATGAGCCCATTACCGATAACAGAAATTGGCGAAAGTGAGGTCACCATCCCGATCCAGCAAGCCATGCCGCAGCCACGTATCAAGTCAGCTAAAGAAAAAACCGAACTCCTGACAGCAAAAAAATCTAGCAGCAAAATCTGGCAAAGCAGTACCCAGCCCGACAAACAAGACCGCCGGTTTTTGCCTGCCAACCCGGGCCTGTTAAAGAGCCAGCAATATCTACTGGAACGCTCTCGACTCAACGCCCAGTTGAGCAGGCAATGGAACGAATATCAGCAATTACCCCGGCGTAAATACATTAATGCCAGAACAAAAGAGTTCAAGTACGCAGGTTACATGGTGGCCTGGCAGGCCAAGGTAGAACGGGTTGGCAATATTAATTACCCGGAAGAAGCCCGGCGTCGTGGTTTGTCTGGTGACCTGGTACTGGATGTGGTGCTGGCAAAAGATGGCAGCCTTGATGCAGTCAGTATCGTTCGCTCGTCTGGTTATAAATTACTTGATGACGCCGCCATGCGCATCGTGGCCTTATCCGCACCCTTCTCGGCGTTCCCGAAAAAAATAAGCCAGGAAACAGACTTGTTACATATCACCCGCACCTGGAAGTTCAACGAGCAAGGCTGGCGTGGAAAGTGATATTTTACAAAATTTGTTCATTTCAAATACTACAGGCTTGCAAGATTTCAATGACTACCTGATACTCCGCACTATATGTCTGACTTCTCTAGTCTGAGCAATCAATTCCTCATCGCCATGCCGGCGCTGAACGATCCCAATTTTTCCCGAACAGTCACCCTGGTTTGCGAACACAGCCCGGAAGGTGCCATGGGCGTGACCATTAATCGTCAGCTTGAGTTATCAATAAATGACATTTTTAAACAACTGGATATTGAACCAAACAAAACCGTGCCGCCAGGATCATTTGTTTACCAGGGCGGACCAGTTCAGGAAAACCGGGGATTCGTATTACACGAACCACTGGGAAACTGGGAATCAACGTTAGCAATCAGCGAAAATCTGGGCTTATCTACCTCGCAGGATATTCTCCAGGCCATTGCCACTGGCCAGGGTCCTGAAAAATGTTTACTGGCCCTTGGTTACGCGGGCTGGGGACCGGGCCAGCTCGAACACGAGATCCGTGAAAATACCTGGCTTTCAGGGCCAGCAGATCGAGAAGTTATTTTTGAGACGGCCCTGGAGTTACGCTGGCAGGCGGCAGCTCAATCCATGGGCGTTGATTTGAACGCCCTCTCCGGGGAGGCGGGTCACGCTTGAGTCCGCGGGTATATCTTGGATTTGATTACGGAGAACGAACAATTGGTGTGGCAGTTGGCAGTAAAGAATCCGGGCTGGCACAACCCCTGACAACCATTCATGTTGGCAAAAAAGGACCTGACTGGATGAGCATTGGCAAACTGGTTGGCGAATGGCAGCCGGCAGCATTGATTGTCGGCCTGCCGCTAAAAATGGATGACAGCGATAATCCCGTAACCGAACTGGCTCGAAAATTTGGTAATCAGTTAAAGGGTCGATACAATCTGAATATTCATCTGGTAGACGAACGCTTAACTACGGTTGAAGCAAAACATCGCTTGCAAATAGCGGGAGTGGCGATCAGGCCGGGTACCAAACCAAAAATTGATGAAATGGCGGCGCAAACAATATTGCAGGCTTTTCTGGATGAAACCGGTGAAGATGAGAGCAATAAACCTGGGCAGAATTGCCAGGATTAACAATATGAAATACTAAAGAACATGAACCGCCAAGAAAGTTCAAATGTCACGGAGTACAGGAAAGTGCGAGAACGGTCATTGTTTTAATTTAAGATAAGATCAAAACATCTTGACAGGATTTACGGGATTAACAGGATGATTTGAGCTTACAGACTGGATTCAGCTTTAAGGTGTAATCCTGTTAATCTTGTCTAAAGTACTTTGTTTTTTAAGAATGCAGTTATTCTTAGCGTTCTTTGCGGTTTAAATACGCAACCAGATATTAAATTTATTATATAAAACACTTGGACAATAAAATAGACACACAAATAGACATCAATGCCACGTTAGCCAACATGGCGGCCGCATTAAAACCCAAGCTGGATCTCGATCCTGTATTTATTGGTATCCATACTGGCGGTGCCTGGGTTGCTGAACGCCTGCATCGCGACCTTGATATTAAATCAGCACTGGGAACACTGAATATTTCATTTTACCGGGATGACTTCACCCGTATTGGACTCAATCCCAAAGTAAAGGCCTCGGACCTGCCCGTGGATGTTGAAGATCGGCACATCATACTCATTGATGATGTATTGCAGTCTGGCCGTACTATCCGCGCAGCCATGAATGAAATTTTTGATTATGGCCGGCCGGCCTCCATCACCCTGGTTGTTTTGATCGAACGTGGCTCGAGAGAATTACCGATACGGGCCGACATTGTAGGCGCAACCGTCACACTGCCAAAAGGTGAACAAATTAAATTATCACGTGATGAGAAAACCAAACAACTGGCCTTGACCGTGCAAAAATCTAATGGCAATACCTAAATGATATATGAAGGATGAGATGCAAATATGAGCGGTGATCTGCAATTCGACAGCAATAAACGATTGCGTCACCTGTTAAGCATTGACGGGCTGGATCAAAAAACAATTCTGGAAATACTTGATACGGCTGAAACATTTATTTCAGTTGGCGAAAGACAAATTAGAAAAGTGCCATTATTACGTGGCAAAACCGTGGTTAACCTCTTTTTTGAGGCCAGTACCCGTACCCGCACAACTTTTGAAATTGCGGCCAAACGACTGTCTGCAGATGTTATTAATTTTAATATCGGCGCCTCTTCTACCAACAAGGGCGAAACCCTGCTCGACACCATCAACAACCTGGAAGCCATGCATACCGATCTTTTTATTGTCAGGCACATTGATGCCGGTGCCGCTTACCTGGTTGCCAAACATGCACCGTCCCATGTGCGCATCATTAATGCCGGTGATGGTCGTCACGCCCACCCCACGCAGGCACTGCTGGATGCGTACACCATGCGCCAATACGGCAAAGATTTCAAAAAAATCAAGGTTGCCATTGTCGGCGACATCATGCATTCCCGTGTAGCGCGATCACTGATACACATACTTAATATACTTGGTGTACCTGATGTACGTGTCATTGCGCCCAAGACATTATTGCCAGTCGCAATTGAGCGTTTAGGCGCCCACCCTTATTTTGATATGTACGAAGGACTTGAAGGGGTGGATGTCATTGTCATGCTCCGGATCCAGCGCGAGCGTATGCAAGGCGCACTGATTCCCAGTGAACAGGAGTACTTTAACTTGTACGGCCTGACTGAAGAGAAATTAGTGGTTGCCCAGGACGATGCCATTGTTATGCACCCCGGTCCCATGAACCGCGGCCTGGAAATAGACTCATCTGTTGCCGACAGCGACCGGGCCACCATCCTGCCCCAGGTTAGTAATGGTATCGCCGTTCGTATGGCGGTCATGGCGCTAATAATGGGCGGCAACCAAAAAAATAAAGGGGCTGAAAACTAATGGCCTGTTTGATTAAAAACGGTCACCTGGTTGATCCTGGCAACGACATCAGTAAAAAAACTGATATTTATATTAATGATGAAGGTTTTATCCAGGCAATCGGCAAGGCGCCGGAAAAATTTAAAATTAAAAACGAATTTGATGCCACGGGAAAAATAGTTTGCCCGGGCCTGGTTGACTTGCGCGCCCGTCCCCGCGAGCCGGGTCTGGAATACAAAGCGACCATTGAAAGCGAAACCCTGGCGGCCGTTTCGGCGGGCATTACCACTTTTTGTTGTCCACCCGACACACAGCCGGTGATTGATACCCCCGCCATGGCGCAAATGATCCAGCACCGGGCCTGGCGATTTGGCATGTCTTTCATTCACCCCATGGGTGCACTAACAAAAAATCTGGAAGGTAAACAGCTATCGGACATGGAGGCGCTTGATGAGTCCGGCTGTGTTGGCATCACCAATGGTCTCAACCCGGTTACCAACACCCTGGTCATGCGCCGGGCCATGGAATATGCAGCCAGCTTTGATTTGACCGTGTTTCTTCATTCGGAAGATCCCTGGTTACATGGTGATGGCTGTGTCCACGAGGGTGAAGTAGGCACCCGCCTGGGTCTACCCGGTATACCTGAGGCCGCTGAAACCGTCGGCATTACCCGCGATCTTGCCTTGATTGAGCATACGGGTGTGCGGGCACATTTTTGTGGACTCTCAAGCGCCCGTGCTGTTGAGATGATTACCGAAGCCCAGTCCCGGGGGCTCAATGTTTCTGCCGATGTAACAGCCCATCACCTGCACCTGACCGAACATGATATTGGCTATTACAATACCCAGTGCCATGTCATGCCACCGCTCAGGAGTAATCGTGATCGTGACGGACTCCGGCTTGGATTACAGTCAGGCGTCATCACGGCCATATGCTCTGATCATCAGCCTCATGAACCGGATGCCAAGTTAGCGCCTTTTGCTATCGCCGCTTCAGGTATATCAGGGCTTGAAACATTACTGCCCCTGACGCTGAAACTGGTGGATGACAAACTGCTAACAATCGAGCAAGCAATAACGCTGCTTACGGCCAACCCGGCAAAAATTATTGGTGTCGATACTGGCAACCTGGGCGTTGGCGCGACTGCGGATATTTGTATTATTGATCCCGGGCGGCACTGGATTTTGACTGAAGAAAATTTTGTCAGCCGGGGTAAAAACTCACCGTTCATTGGCTGGGAGTTTACTGGCAAAGTAACACACACATTTGTTGGTGGTGAGCTGGTGTTCTCGATAGACGGAGATAAATAAAAAACATTAAGAAATTGGCTAATAGCAATAGCAGGTATCTGAAGAAGCCTCTGGTGAGTGCGAGACAAGGCAAGAAATGGCGAAAAACCGGAGTTTACACGTAGTAAACGAGTATTTTGAACTATTTATTAACGCCGTATCGTGCCAGTAGAGGCTTTTTCAATGGCCTGCTACAAGATCTGTGATTCGTAGCCACCGACGTCCTGTAAATTCATTTGTGCATTTTTCCCCATCAGTAGCGCCAGGTAATGTAAATCTTCGTAACGCAGGCCCCGTGCCACCCACACTGAATAAGTCATTTCCGAGATTGATCCTTCTATCAGTAATCCCCGTTTCTCATCAATACTGATGCCCTGAATTTGCCTGACGGCCACTTCGCCCACTTTTTTTGCCGGCCCTGACGGTCTGATGCGAGTGAACATCATGGTCAGGGGCGTCATATCGATGCGTACCTGGGCGGTTCTGGCAATGGAAATAATAATCCCGATCGCACTCACGTAAACAACTATTGGTACGACATAACCAAAATACCAGATTGCCTGCTGGCCAATACTGAGCAATGCCATATCCGGGTAAAAATTATAGGCAATAAAATATTCGGCAAAGAGCAGGCCAATAAAACCTGTGAATAGTAAAAACCAGAAAATACGTTTGTGGCGATAAGGTAATATCACCTCATAACCTGTGCTGCGCTTCCAGACGCCCATTTTGGTTTCTGCTGGCAATCTCGTAGGCAGCTCAGCGGCTGTTAATTCGTCTATGTCAAAATACTGCATTTCCAATCAATACTTCGGTCTGATTATTGTTTTAGGTTTTCTTTTAAGCAAACCATGTCGCTATTGGTGTAAATACTTACGTATAGGTAATGTCGCTCATGGAGTCACCCAGGTCACGACTCTTGGCACCTTTGCCTTCCAGTTTAATCCGCAAGCGCAAGTCATTAACAGAATCCGCATTCCTCAATGCTTCATCATAAGAAATTAAATCTGCCTCTAGCAAGTTATAAAGTGACTGATCGAATGTCTGCATGCCTGCTTCTTCTGATTTAGCCATCAAACTCTTCATTTCATGAATGCTGCCTTCCATGATCAAATCTGCAATCAATGGTGAATTAATCATCACCTCTACCGCTGGCACACGCCCTTTACCGGTTTTTAACGGTATCAAACGTTGTGAAATTACGGCCTTCAGGTTCAGTGACAAATCCATCAGCAACTGCGCCCGTCGGTCTTCCGGGAAAAAGTTAATGATTCGATCCAGGGCCTGGTTAGCACTATTTGCATGTAGTGTTGATAAGCATAAATGGCCGGTCTCGGCGAACTGGACGGCGTACTCCATGGTTTCCCGCGCCCGTATTTCACCAATCAGAATCACATCGGGGGCCTGGCGCAGGGTATTTTTTAATGCGGCACCGAATGATTCAGTATCCACCCCCACCTCGCGCTGGGTCACAATACAATTTTTATGGTCATGGACATATTCAATCGGGTCTTCGATGGTAATAATATGTCCATAGCTGTATTCATTGCGATAACCGATCATGGCAGCCAGGGAGGTTGATTTACCGGAGCCGGTCCCGCCAACAAAAATAACCAGGCCACGTTTTGTCAGGGAAATATCTGCCAGGACCTTCGGCAAGTTAAGATCATCAAATCTTGGAATATCTGTCTCAATGGTGCGCAGCACCATGCCCACCAGTCCCTGCTGGATAAACACATTGACACGGTAACGGCCAATTTCTTTAGGTGCGATGGCAAAGTTACACTCGTTCGATTCTTCAAAATCACGTCGCTGCTGCTCATTCATGATGCCATAGGCCATGGCACGGGATTGTTCAGGTGTCAGCGCCTGCTTGGTGACCGGCATAATTTTGCCGTCCACCTTTATAGAAGGTGCGACCCCAGCAGTAATAAACAAGTCGGAAGCATTTTTATGCTTCATCAGTTTTAGTAAATCACTAAATACCATACCCGTTGTCCTTTATTACTTGCAATCTTTTACCCCTTTAATTTTTATTTAGGCCCGAAGTTAGCCTTGCCTTCAGCGCCACCTGCACCTGCGTTGACACTCGCTGTGAAACTTTCTTTATTGGCCGCCTTGATGCGTGCCTCTTCCATGGACCTGGCGGGCCTGCACCAGTCCCAGTAAATTTTGATCGAGTGTGGTCATGCCTTCTTTCTGGCCGGTTTGAATGGCTGAATACATTTGGGCGATTTTACCTTCACGAATCAGGTTACGAATAGCAGGTGTGCCAATCATTATTTCGTGGGCCGCCACCCGGCCGCCGCCAATCTTTTTACACAAGGTCTGCGAAATCACTGCGCGCAAGGATTCAGATAACATGGCACGCACCATGTCTTTCTCGGCTGCCGGGAACACGTCAACAATACGGTCAATAGTCTTGGCGGCGGAACTGGTATGCAAGGTGCCAAAAACCAAATGGCCGGTTTCGGCAGCGGTTAATGCCAGGCTAATCGTTTCCAGGTCACGCATCTCACCAACCAGGATGATATCCGGGTCTTCTCGCAACGCTGACCGCAACGCTTCCGAGAACCCAAGAGTATCTCGATGCACCTCACGCTGGTTGACCAGGCAGTTTTTACTTTGATGAACAAACTCAATTGGATCTTCAATGGTCAGGATATGCTCATGTTTGGTCTCGTTCACGTGATCCATCATGGCTGCCAGGGTCGTAGATTTTCCCGAACCGGTAGGCCCGGTGACCAGCACGATGCCCCGGGGTTGCTCGGCAATTTTCTTGAACATTTCCGGCGCATTTAACTGTTCCAGGGTCAGAATTTTTGACGGAATAATCCGGAATACCGATGCCGGACCACGATTCTGGTTAAAGGCATTAACACGGAATCTGGCAATATTAGGCAACTCGAACGAGAAATCACACTCCAGGAATTCCTCAAAATCCTTTTGTTGTTTATCATTCATAATGTCGTAGACCATATTGTGTACAGTACGGTCATCAAGGGGATCAACATTAATACGTTTGATTTCACCATCGACACGAATCATTGGCGGCAGGCCCGAAGACAGGTGAATATCCGAGGCGTTTTGTTTATAGGCAAAGGCTAGTAATTCGGCAACGTCCATAGGCTCTCCGGGTAGAATTTGCTCCTGATTTCGCACTTAATGTGCTGATTGTAATTATAATTATTTAATACTATTTTTTAGTATAACTGCCCAAGGCGCACACACAAGGCCAAAAACAGCTTGCTTGCGAAATAAACCATTTTTGGGCAGGCTGGCCCACTAACGCGGTAACAAAGAGAGAAATTGAGACATTATCCATGACATCGTCTATATCCAAACAAGTGATTGGTTTTATCGGGGCCGGTAATATGGCACGCAGCATGGCCAGCGGGCTGATAGCCAATGACTGGCCAAAAAATAATATTCTTTTGTCAGACCCTGATGGCGCACAAAGACAGGGTGCCCAACAAGCCTTAGGCGTCGAGATAGTAGAAAAAAATGCATCGGTGGTAGACCGTGCCAATATTCTTATATTGGCTGTAAAACCACAAATGTTAGCCGAAGTTGTCGCTGAAATTGTCGGCCCATTGGCCGAGAAAAATCCACTCATCATTTCCATTGCTGCCGGCATTCAAACAAACGACCTTGTCAGATGGATGGGCCGGCAGGCGCCGGTTGTTCGGGTCATGCCAAACACGCCTGCGCTCATTGGCTCAGGTGCATGTGGGTTATTTGCCAATGAACACACAACCAGGGAACAACGAGAACAGGCCGAAACCATCATGCGCGCCATCGGCGTAACCGTCTGGGTCAAAGACGAGGCGCTACTTGATATCATTACCGCACTCTCCGGGAGTGGGCCGGCCTATTTCCTGCTGGTCATGGAGGTCATGGAATCAGCGGCTATCAAGGCCGGTCTCGATCAAAAATCAGCCAGGTTGCTAACCCTGGAAACGGCACTGGGGGCGGCAAAAATGGCCCTGGAAAGCAGCGAAGATCCGGCCAAACTCCGGCATCATGTTACCTCACCGGGAGGCACTACCGAGGCCGCTGTTAAGATTTTGGAACAAGGGAAAATCGACCAACTATTTTCCAGTGCTATTAATGCAGCAACAGCACGATCAAAAGAATTGGCCGAAATATTCGGTAAAAAATAAATTATTTTAAAATAATCTTGCAACACGCATCACCATAATTACAAATAATACGCTTCAGGGGTTAAACAAATGAACGGGTACATGAGCCAGGCTTTTATTTATTTGATACAGGTTGTTTTTGATTTATACATCCTGATCATCATGTTGCGCTTTTTACTGCAAGTAGTGCGGGCAGATTTTTATAACCCTGTTTCACAATTCCTGGTACGAATCACAAACCCGCCGGTCTTGTTATTTCGCAAGTTTGTACCCGGGCTCTGGGGAATTGACCTGGCCTCTGTAGTGGTGCTTTTGATACTTCAAAGCGTTGAAATTTTTCTGATCGGAAAACCGGGCCTCGGACTCAGCTCTGTCCCGGGCCTGATTCATGGAGAATTTTTGTCGCCAGCCGGGCTAGCTATATTGGCGCTGGCCGATTTAATCAGCATGGTGTTATACATTTTCCTGGTGACTATTTTTGTCCGCATTATTATTAGCTGGATCAACCCCCGCGGGGGACACAATCCGGCAATGGGCCTGATGGTAAGCCTGTCGGAACCCGTTATGGCCCCTGCGCGACGACTGATCCCGCCAATTTCGGGCATTGATCTGTCACCCATTGCGGTATTGGTTGTACTGCAACTGCTTTTAATTCTGCTGGTACAGCCATTAAGGGATTTGGCCCTGTTATTCCTCTAATCTCCCGGCAAGCTCCCAGTAATGTCTCGGACTCCCCCTGAATTATCCGCAAGCTATTGAATTTATGATAAATTATTGAGTAATCCCGGGTCTTTCAACGAAAAACCCATTTTTACTGACGCGAGCCAAAGAGCAGCCAAAATGGGCCGTTTGTACGAAAATCAACGCAATTGGCTTGACGCCCCCTGCCATAGCGCTAATTATTAGGGAGAGTGCCCGTACTGCCTGTCGCGATACCGTTAATGGCAGCTGTCTATGGCACTTAAATATCAGAATTAGCTGCTATAGTTTTCTGATATGGACGCTCAATTATCAAGGCATAACCTGAGGACTCCGGACGTTTACAGGAGCATGGTAGGAAATTTGGCTGATAATTGGCTTGTACACACAACAAATAAAATTAAACGAATATTTAAGGACAAGGGTAAATTCGATGGCATCTCGAGGCAGTACAGTCGTTCGTCAAGGTCAGCCGATGGCACAAAAAAACGTTAAGCCTTTTGGCGGCCGTCCAGCCGGTAAATTTCCGTTTAAAACTCCCTTGCCAAAAATTGGCGGAACTGCCCTCATCAGTGCGTTGAGTAGCCAACTGGATGACTACAATGTCTGGCGCCAGGGATTGTTAACCGCCATGCAGGATTACATGCAGTTTGTTGAGCACCACGGGCAAAGCAAAGGCCTGGGTGATTTGCCAATCTACGAATTAATTGAAGACCTCAAGTCAGACAAACTGACTATTGCCATTGTCGGTGAATTCTCCCGCGGCAAGACCGAACTGATTAATGCTATTTTCTTTGCCGACCACAACGAACGACTACTGCCGACCGATGCCGGCCGCACGACCATGTGTCCCACCGAATTACTCTATGACGAAAAACAGCCTCCCTGCATTATGTTGTTACCGATTGAGACAAGGGAAAACGAAAAATCTGTTGCTGAATACAAACGCGCATCTGCCCAGTGGAGCAAACTACCGTTAACGTTAAATAACTCGACCAAAATGGCAGAGGTGTTCCAGGAACTGGTCAAAAACAAACGGGTATCAGTCCAGGAAGCAAGCAAACTAGGGCTCTATGATCCTAACCTTGAAGGCAGCGAGTCAGGTATTGCTCGCGATGGTATGGTCGATATCCCGGTCTGGCGTCATGCCATTATTAATTACCCGCATCCACTCCTGAGAAAAGGCCTGGTGGTCGTGGATACCCCTGGACTTAATTCATTGGGTTCAGAGCCTGAACTGACCCTGGACATGTTGCCGAATGCCCATGCGGTTTTATTTGTTTTATCTGCCGATACCGGTGTTACCCGGTCTGATCTGGATGTCTGGAATAAATACGTGCGCCCTGCCACCGAGGGCTCTGAAGGGCGACGGGTGGCCGTGCTTAACAAGGTCGATACCTTGTGGGATGAGCTGCGCGGTGAAGAGGCAATTGCTGCCAGTATCTCGCGCCAAACCCAGGAAACGGCTTATGCCCTCAATATTACCAAAACCCAGGTTTACCCTGTCTCGGCCTTAAAAGGACTGATTGGCAAGATCCAGAATGACGGTGTCTTACTGGATCGCAGTGGCCTGCCAGCGCTCGAGACCAAACTCTCCAAAGAGGTCATTCCCTTTAAGCAACAACTGGTCCATGACAAACTGGTCAACCAGGTTGGCGCCATGGTCGACAACACCGATGCCCTGGTTGAAGTCAAATTAAAAAGCGTGGTCAAGCAGCTCGAAGAATTAAAGGGATTGCGCGGTAAAAACCAAAGCGTCATCCAGGACATTATTGAGCGGGTCAGTGAAGAACAGGCAACTTACGATAAAAAACTTGAAACGTTTAATACCTGCCGAGCGAAATTATCCGAGCAAGCCCACATCCTGCAAACTTACCTGAGCCTGAAAAGCTTTGATAAATTAATTTCTCATACACGTAGAGACATGCATGAGGCATGGACAACCACAGGCCTCAAAGTCGGCATGCGCACTTTCTTTGATGGTGCCATTGAGACCATGCAAGAAGTGAACAAACAGGCGCACGTGCTTAAAGACATGGTGGAATCTACCTATAAAGAATTTCAGCTTGAGTATGGATTAGTTAAAATTAAATCCAGCAGTTTTTCCATGCGCCCTTACATGAATAGCCTGTCACGTCTGCACCGGGATGCTGAACGCTTCCGCAACAGCACCATCCTGGTTGTGACCGAACAGCATTTTGTCATTAAACGTTTTTTCATCACCATGGTCAGCCATGCACGCAATACTTTCAGTCAATGTAATGACGATGTTCGTGCCTGGGGAAAAGCAATTATGGGGCCGGTAATATTACAGATCCAGGAGCATAAAGATTCCATTGATCGCCGCGCTGAAAATTTACGTAAAATATCCGAGCAACAAAGTAGCATCGGCGATCGTATCAATGAACTGGAAGGCATCAAGGAAGAGCTTGTTAAACAACTTAAGACAACCCGCTATATCAGGGATCGTATTGAGCAGCATATGTTTTTTGACCGTCCCGATGACCCATTTGCCAAAGAAGCAGACGCTCGACCTAGATAACAGCTGAAAAATCCCGAAATTAACAAAACCTGCCCGACTGGCCAGCCTCTCGTTAATGGACTAATTTTTATTTACGAGGCCGGCATCACTGTATAGACTCAATCAGTCATTTTTATTTATATAGAGACTGATTCGCATGCCTGACAAAATCCCGTCCGACTCTGTCGGACTGGTCTCCCCGCAGACGCACCACTTTGACCAGCCGCTTGATTTGGTCAGCGGTGCTGTCATCCAGGAATACGATCTTGCCTATGAAACCTATGGCAAACTGAATCAGGCAAAGTCCAATGCCATCCTGATTTGTCACGCCCTTTCAAGCAATCATCATGTTGCCGGTTACAATACCCCGGACGACAAAAAACCTGGCTGGTGGGAAAATTTTATCGGACCAGGCAAGCCTATAGATACAAACAAATTCTATGTTGTTGGTTCGAATAACCTGGGGGGTTGTTTTGGGTCAACCGGACCATCAAGTATTAACCCGGATTCGGACAAACCCTTTGGCCCCGACTTCCCGATTGTCACCGTCAAAGACTGGGTCCAAAGCCAGGCACGTTTAAGTGACGTGCTCGGCATCGAACAATGGGCAGCAGTGATTGGCGGCAGCCTCGGGGGCATGCAGGTATTGCAATGGTCAATTGATTACCCTGACCGATTACGCCATGCCATTACCATTGCCGCCGCAGCAAAATTAACTGCCCAGAATATTGGCTTTAACGAAGTGGCAAGACAGGCGATTGTCACTGATTCAGACTTCCACAAAGGCCGGTTCTATGATCACAACACTGAGCCCAGCCGAGGTTTGCGTATTGCCCGCATGTTAGGTCATATCACCTATCTCTCTGATGACAGTATGCGGGAAAAATTCGGCAGGCAGTTACGTGACGAAAGAATTGATTTTGGTTACGAAGTTGAATTTGAGATCGAAAGTTACTTGCGTTACCAGGCCGACAGTTTTGTTGGTAAATTTGATGCCAATACCTATTTGCTCATGACCAAGGCGCTGGATTATTTTGATCCGGCCAGTGACTATGACAATGATTTAGCGAAAGCCATCAGTCACGCCAAGGCCGATTTTCTGGTTGTCTCCTTTACCGGTGACTGGCGGTTTGCGCCCTCGCGCGCCCGTGAAATTGTCAAAGCCCTTCATGACAATAACCTCAATGTCAGTTATGCCGAAATCAAGGCCACCCACGGGCATGATGCCTTTCTCATGAAAATCCCCCATTACATGGAAATATTCGGCGCCTACATGGAACGGGTGGCATCTGAACTATGAGTACCAATAACCAACTAAACCGTCCTGACCTGGCGCTGATCTCCGACTGGATTAATCCAGGCAGCCACGTACTCGATCTTGGCTGCGGTGATGGCACACTGCTGGCTAATTTACAAAAACAAAAAAATGTCACGGGTTATGGGCTAGAAATCAATGATGACTATATCGCCAAATGCATTGGCGCTGGCGTCAATGTTATTCATGTGAACCTTAATGAGGGCCTGTCTGACTTTGATAAAAACGCATTCGATTATGTCATCCTGTCAATGACATTACAGGCCATGCGGCGACCGGATCTTATCCTGGAAGAAATGTTAAGAGTCGGCACAGAAGGGATAGTCACCTTCCCGAATTTTGGTCACTGGAACGCCAGGATGCAATTAACATTTAAAGGCCGCATGCCGGTTACCCGTTGTTTGCCAGACCAATGGTATGACACGCCCAACATCCATCTCTGCACAATCAGGGATTTTGAAAACTTGTGTAAAAAAATGGGTTTTAAGATCCTGCAAAGACAGGCCGTGGATCAGATACATCGTACCAGTTTGGGGCTGCGGTTGTTTCCTAATCTTTTAGGGAAGATTGTTCTTTATCGGTTTCGGCGGATTTAGTGTTTGTTTCGCCTGCGGCGGACTTGCGCCCCTTCTCCCTTCGGGAGAAGGTTGGGATGAGGGGTTATTATTTTGTCGGCATCGCC